>Ga0209718_1000110_pt1 | contig 115281 bp, 105 predicted proteins | sample AD_JPNAS1_MetaG_FD_184420 | JGI IMG/M metagenome (GOLD analysis project Ga0209718, IMG submission 184420) | Active sludge microbial communities of municipal wastewater-treating anaerobic digesters from Japan - AD_JPNAS1_MetaG (SPAdes) (version 2) | ecosystem: Engineered > Bioreactor >...
GGACAGGGACAGGCTATGGCAGGGCGGGGCAGAGCCCTTCATTTTTGACAACTGCTCCTGCCTTAGCTGCCTCGCAGTAGTTCGAATACAGACGGTTATCGCAGCCACAAACGTTGTACAAGGCATCTTCGCAGCTCCGTGGCCTCTCTTTGCACTGACCTTTAGCGGCGCAACCTACTGTTCCCGTTTGACAAAATTCAGTATCCGAACATTCAGTGAACCTTTCGCAGAGCCCTTCGCCTTGACATGCGATGTTGGTGGTATGAATGTTAGTGCGGCATTTGGCGGCTACGCAGGCGCTTGGATAAAAAACTCCATCACAACCACAGGCCAATTTTGAATTGGCTTCACACTCTTCTTTAGGAACGAGTGTGCACACCCCAGTTTCAGCGGTACATTCATCTTTTTTGCAATACTCGAATACAGTGCATTCATGGTTTGATGAGCAGTTTCTTGTTGAGGCACACGCTGCGGATGTAGGGTCAACCGACATCGAGCTTGCCTGTGCAAGACACTCGTTATTGTATGTTGTTCCATTACACCCGCAAACTGGAACCAAAGTATCAGGACAGGTGGCGGGAACCTTTGTACATACTCCAAAGTCGTCTCCAAAGCACCCCCTTTTGAAACAGAAGTTAGACTGGCAATCGCCATCATCTACGCACTCCCTGCCTAGGCATGCCGTGCCGGTCTCATCAGTGTTTACTCCCGCAGCACCGGCCAAACAGGCATTGTTGTAAGTGATGCCATCACAACCACAAACGGGCTCAACTAACGTGGGACATGTGCTGGGCTTTGATGCGCACACACCCTCCGTATCAGAACACTCAGGCTTTTTGCAGTAATCGCCCTCTGGACAATCCTCGTTGTCGCCGCATGTATTTTGGTCTCCGTCGTCCTCTCCTACGTCATCGGTGACTTCTGGAGTGTTTTCATCGCCGCCGACATCCGGAGTGTTTTCATCGCCGCCGACATCCGGGGTGTCTCGTTCAGTCAGATCGCCAGTATCTTCCTTGACATCCAAGGTGTCCAGTTCAGCCATATCGCCAGTATCCTCCTTGGCATCTGGGGATGTAGTGGCGCCTGAACAGCTAAGTACAAAGACCACTGCTGTGAAAGCAAGTAACAACGTCGGAATTCTTTTCATGACGACCTCCAAGATGAATAGTTCCAAAGCCTGTAAGGTATCAAGTTAATTCGCGGTCATTCTACCAATACAGGAGATGGAACACAAATGATTTTGGGACGGGGACAGGAGCAGGGCCAGGGACAGGGCCAGGGACAGGGCCAGGAGCGGGGGCGCTTTTGCATTTATAGTTTTGGATAATTGGTTTAAGGTTCTATTATTGTTTGGGCGTTTGTTTTAAGGCCGGGTGTTTTGTGAATCTGGATTTGTTTGCAGATATTGAAACTGGGGTAGAGGGGGCGAAAGCCTCCTCAAAGTCGACCCATGGTGCTGCCTCGGCTAATCAGCCCTTGGCAGAAAGGCTAAGGCCCACCACCTTGGATGAACTGCAGGGTCAGGTGGATGCGATTGGCCCCGGCAGCTTTTTGCGAAAGGCCATAGAAGCAGATGAAATCCCATCTTTGATCTTGTGGGGCCCCCCAGGATGTGGAAAAACGTCGCTTGCACGGGTTATTGCAGGGCAAACTAAAGGTCATTTCGTCCTTTTTTCGGCAGTCCTGTCTGGTGTCAAGGAAGTTCGTGAAATTGTTGCAGAAGCTGTTGATAGATGGCAGCGTTTTCAGCGGCGTACGATTCTGTTTGTTGATGAAATCCACCGTTTTAACAAGGCTCAGCAGGATGCCTTTTTACCACATGTTGAAGCTGGGACCATCACTTTGATTGGGGCGACCACTGAAAACCCGTTTTTTGAGATCAACTCTCCGCTCCTTTCACGTTGTCGCGTCGTTCGCTTGGAGCCACTAGGCCAAGAATCGCTGATAGCGCTTGCCAAAAATGCTATTTCAGACGTTGAAAAGGGGCTTGGTTCCAAGGGTGTGTCTGTTGACGATGAATCGTTACGCGCCCTTGCTAGGATTGCAGATGGAGATGCTCGGCGGATGCTGAACTTGCTTGAGGCCGCCGTTGAACATGCAAGCCGTCAAGGGTTAAAGGTCGTTGATCAAGGTGTCCTTGAGACCGTCCAGACAGGCCCATCGCTACGTTATGACCGGGCATATGAAGAACACTACAACGTGGTTTCTGCCTTTATAAAATCGATGCGAGGTTCCGACCCTGATGCGGCGATGTACTGGATGGTAAGGATGTTGGAGGCAGGTGAAGACCCAGGTTTTATTTGCCGCAGGATGATTATTTTTGCGGCTGAAGACGTTGGAAATGCCGATCCAAGGGCCCTGCAAGTAGCTGTGGCGGCCAAAGACGCCTTTGAATATCTGGGCTTGCCCGAGGCTGCGATTCCCATGGCACAGGCGGTTACTTACTTGGCTGGTGCCCCAAAATCTAACGCCTCTTACAAAGCCTTGACGTCTGCGCAAAAGGCGGTGCGCCAGTATGGCTCCCTTGAAGTGCCCATGCACCTGCGCAACGCTCCGCACCCAAAGATGGCCGAGCTTGGTTACAGCAAAGGGTACCAGTATCCACACGACTACAAGGGCAATTTTACAACCGACGAGTACCTTCCCAAGGAACTACAGGGCTCGGTTTGGTATCATCCCGTCGAAGCAGGCTATGAAAAAACGATTGGCGAGAGGCTTGCTTATTGGCGCGACCTTAGAAAGCAAGCAAAGGGCGGTAAATGATGGAACAATTGGGCAAGATGCCTGCTGATTTATCAAAGATTGATTCCTCTGTCGTAGTTTTTGATGACCACTTTGCTATCAACAGCAGTACCAGATGCCAGCATAGGTGCGTCTACTGTTTTGAAGGTGAGCGGGATGGCTATCGAGAAATCCCTACCAACGACGTTATTGAGCTCTTGAAACAAGCGGCTACCAAGGTCAAAGCAGTGGTTTTCATGGGGGCAGAAGCAACGCTACGTTCTGATTTTGCTGAAATAGTGGCTGCTGGATCGGCCCTGGGATTGGAAATGCGGCTTTCCACCAACGCCTTGCGCTTTTCTGATAATGAGTTTCTGAAAGCCACTATTGATGCCGGGTTAAAGGCGGTAGAACTATCCTTTCCATATCCTGATGTCGAGGTCTACAAGGCCATAACTGGGGCGAAAGAGACTGGGTTTCAAATGCTATTACAAGCGCTGGATAACATAAGGTTCGACGGTAGGATGGGGTGCAATGTCAATGTGGTTGTCAGCAGTTTTAACATAGACAGGCTAGATGCTGCGATTGATTTGGCGGCTCATCATTTGGGCCGGGCCATTGCCTTACTGACCCTGAAAAGGTGCCAAGATAATGAACCCAGTAGGGTGGTGACAGCAACTCAACTGCGCGACGCCCTGATCCCGTTGTTATCTGGTTGGAGACATTCCTTCCCCGTGATTTTGCGTGGGTTTCCCATGTGTACAGTGCCAGGTTTCGAGCACCTGGATGCTGACCTTGTGTATATTCGGCAGGGAGTGACCGTCTCACACAATTTCCAGCGCCAAGACGAGTTCATGTCGATGTACGGGCATGCTGTTGCTGCCTCGGCCAATCCGTTACCCGAGTGTAAAATCTGTTCTTTGCGCGATATTTGTTACTCGCGCCAAGTGTTTAGAGAAAAACCTAACGACCCTGGTAATTTGCCAATTTCCTCTTCTAAGGACCCGCGGCAAGTGCTGGTTGCTAATCGGACTGACCCAAAGGATGTGGAATTAACGATTTCAAGGCTAATTGCTGGCAAAGAGGCGGTGTTGGTTGGGAAGCAGTCATAGGTTTGGGAGGGCTTAAGTGGTGAAAATTAAACGCGTTGTCTTGCTGGCTGCCGCGCTGTTTTTGGTTGCTGGATGTTCAAGTTCTAGTGATCCAGCGGCGGATTTGGATAGTGTTGGGGGGCGGGATCAGGGACAGGATCAGGGGCAGGACCAGGGACAGGATCAGGGGCAGGACCAGGGGCAGGATCAGGGGCAGGACCAGGACCAGGGACAGGATCAGGGGCAGGAGCTGGAGTGGGATGATGATAATGGTGGTGATGCCGACCTAGTGCTGGATGATGGTGACGCGGATGCTGAGCTGGACGATGGTGACGCGGATTTAGAGCAGGATGACGGTGGTAATGGTGATACGGATGTGATGCCGGATGACGGTGATGATGGTGACACTGACGTAGCACCAGATGATGGTGATGAAGGCGACACTGATGTTGAACAAGAGGATGATGGCGGTGGGGAAGATACGTCGACTACACTGGTGCTTGCCATTGGGACTTCTGATGATGCGCTGGCATCTTATCTTATGGATGGTCCTTCTAGCTCCTGGAATATCTTTTCTGGTACTTCCGTTCCGGTTGGACGTCATTTTGATATAGGCAACGTTTCGTATCGTACTGCTTTTAGATTTCCTGGGGTTTTAATCCCGCAGGGGGCTGTCATTGAAACTGCAACCTTGGCCTTTTATCCAACTAACGAAGTTGACTCGTCAAAAAACCTGTGGCTGAGTATTTATGCCGAAAGTGCTGCAAATTCAGCCCCGTTTGACCCCTCAAACACAGATTCTGGTCGCCCAGACCAGCGTTTGCGCACAACAGCTCATATTGATCGCTGGCTTGTTAGATGTAACGATGACTGCACCGATATCACTGAGTATGACTGTCCTCAAAGAAAGCTTGATTGTTGGAATCGAGATATCCAGTTTACCTGCCCAAAGGACCTTTCGGACTTGGTTCAGGAAGTTATAAACATCCCCACCTGGGAATCTGGCAACGCAATCACGATCTTTTTGGATAACGCCGCAACTGACCAAGACGGCGAAAAGTACAAAGGAAGGCGCTCAATCACAGCCTGGGACGAGGAGCGTGGCCTAGAACTGCGACCAACTTTAACGATCACTTATCGATAGGGGCAGGGACAGGGGCGAGGTCAGGGGCGGGGTCAGGGACAGGGGCGGGGTCAGGGGCGGGGTCAGGGGCGGGGTCAGGGGCGAGAATTTATGAGATATCCGGAACAAATTAATCTGCCATATAACCGCGGTGCTTTGCCCTTGGGCTTTGAATTATTGTCTGGCCCAGTCCAAGACGATGCCGACCTGGCCCACTGGGTGATTTTACAAGGGCGACATCTGGTGCTTGCCAAAAGCGAAGGGCAGCCTTCGCTTCCAGTTGGGCAATTTCCAAAAGGATTAACAGTTCTTCAGGGGCCTCTTACCTTTGCTTACTGGCGTGACATGCCTGTGCGGTGCGCACAAATTGGCGAAGCAGATATCCTGCCCGACAGTTTGGTAGCAGAGCCATTTGTGTCCTTCCAGCTTCGCATTCCAGTTGAACTTTTGACAGTAGCTGGAGTTGGAAAACAGCTGTTGCATGCAGACCTTCATACCGTCTTTTGCCATCGTTGCGCTACACCCACAACACCAATGAAAGGCAGTTGGGGCAAGCGCTGTCCCAACTGTGGCCACGAAAATTTTCCGTCTATTCATGCCTGTGCAATCGTGTGCATTCATCGTGAAAATGAGCTGCTTTTGATTCGCAAACCCGAGTGGCCAAAGGGACGTTTTGGATTGGTTGCCGGTTTTTTGGACGTTGGTGAATCCCTTGAAGAGTGTGCCATTCGTGAAACCAAGGAAGAGACTGGTGTAGACATCTGCAACGTCCGTTATGTCGCCAGTCAGGCATGGCCCTTTCCATCTCAGCTTATGGTGGGATTCATAGCCGACTATGCAGGTGGAGACATCGCTATTGGCGACGACGAAGTAGAAGAAGCTTACTGGTTTCCTGTCGATGACCTGCCAATATTGCCATCACAAACCAGCATTGCAGGGTATTTAATCGAAAAAGTCAGTCAACAGCTGCGTGGGCCAAAGCCCGAAAGTTAGTTGTGGTTCACGTATTCGACCGCTTCCAGCGCCGCTATCGTGCCATCAGCCACAGCGGTGGTTATCTGGCGATATCGCTTTGCCCTGGCATCGCCTGCGGCAAAAACACCCGGGACATTTGTGCGCATGGCGTCATCAGTGGATATCTCCTTGCGGTCAGTCAGGTTTACCAAACCTTCCAAAAATCCCGTGTTTGGCTGATAGCCTATAAACAAAAAGGCCCCCGATGCTGGAATTCTGGTGATAGTGCCGTCGCTTTTGGACGCTACGACCACTTCTGACAAGGACTCCTGTCCAACAAATTCGCGGACTTCTTGGGCCATCAAAAACTTGATTTTGGGATTTAGTTTTGCCTGCTCAACCGCCCAAGGATGCGCCTGGAAGTGGTCAAACTCGTGCACCAGCGTAACCGACGAGGCGTACTTGGTCAGCGAGACAGCCTCTTCAAGCGCCGAGTTTCCACCGCCAATAACCACAATGTCTTTGCCAGTGAAAAAATCGCCATCACAAGTGGCACAGTAGGAAATTCCCAACCCTTCAAATGCTGCTTCCGAGGGAATCCCAAGGCGCCTTGGAACTCCACCTGGGGCCAAAATTATCGTCTTGGCAGTAAACTCGCCTTCGTCTTCAATGGTGACTTTCTTTGTGCAGCCATTGATTTCCAAGGCAGTGATATTGGCCAAAGAAATAATCGTCGCACCAAAGGATTCTGCCTGCTTACGCATGGTCCTTGATAACGAATGTCCGCTGGTTTCAGGCACTCCAGGATAGTTGGCGATGGTGTACGAAAGAACCATCTGACCACCTATGGTCCCACTGTCAATCACCAAGGTCTTGACCTTTGCCCTGGCCGCATAAATCGCGGCTGACAATCCAGCCGGGCCGCCACCCAAAACTATTACATCATAGTTTCGGTCCATAATTTATGCCCCAAGCTTTTCATCAAGGATCTTCGTAATCTGAGCCTTGCTCTGGATGCTGCTGGTTGCCTCCACGACTTTACCGTTGCGGTAGTAAATCGTGAATGGCAGACCGTTGAAGTGGCGCACCTCAGGAAGCGCCCTGATGGTTTGCATGGCCACCTGGCTGTCAAACAGCATATCGTAGAACTTGACGTCGGTCCTTTTGTCTTCCAGCTGCTCCATCACGTCATAGACAGGCAAACACATTGGACCCATGCGCCCACAGCAGATCATCACTTTTTCGTTGTTTTCGATGATCTCTTTGTACTGCTCAACGGTTTCTACATGTTTTAATTCGGTATCCAAGGTCATAGTTCCCCCTTCTTTTTTTAGGCCAAAAATTGTTGCCAAAAATGTCAACTATATCAACTAGATAGCGTCGCCGTCCACATAGCGGGCCAACAGATCCGCCACTGGAATTAAACGCACCTTGTCTTCACCAACAGTAAGTTCATCACCAGCAAACTGCTTGTAAATGACTCTGTCGCCAACCGCCACGCCATTTCCCACATCGGCACCGACGGCCAAGACCGTCCCCTCAGCCGGGGTTTCGCGAGCAGTGTCTGGCAGGTAGAGGCCACCAGCAGTTTGCTCTTTTGCCTCGATGGGGCGCACCAAAACCAAATCTCCAAGTGGTTGCAAGTTCATGTGTCTTCCTCCCGGCGCTTGCCACGCCAATTTGACCCAAGGCCATGTATCCTTTATTGAGCCATTCGCTCCCTGGGCAGTCCCAAGAGCATATCAATCCTATTTTGGTCAAAACCAACAACAATTTGGCCGTTTATCTCACATTGAGGGACACCCATTTGTCCAGATTTTGCGACCATTCGTTGTGCCGCAGCTTGGTCCCTTGAAACGTCGATGTCCTTAAAAGGAACACCCCGCCTGGTCAAATAATCTTTAAGCCTAGTACACCACGGACAAGTGGTTGTCGAATAAACTGTAACACGCTTAGTTGGCCTGTCGCTGGTCCTACTTGCGGTTGGTGCATCATTCAACAAGGCTTCATATTCTGAGATTGGCCTTTCTCCAACTACCGTTGCAAGCACTGAATCGCCCTTAGCCAGAATCACAGTAGGGACCAAGGTCACACCAAAATGGGGATGCACCTCTTTGGCTTGACGGACATCAACTATAAACACCTTGGCATCAGGGTTTGCTTGGGCAAATTGCTTAAAAACTGGCAGCTGATTACGGGACTTTTCTGAAAACTCCCCAAAAAAGCCAATCACCACCTTTTGATCTGAGCCAGCTTGAGATTTCAACTGCTCCAAACTATCAATTCTGACCATAGATCTACCCCATAACCAAATTCACAGGCCAAACCGTTTATAACAAGGCGATTTTACAAAGGTCCCAAGAGCGCCTTTAACCAAAGGCCTGTCAACAAGCCCAAGTCAAAGGCGTCAAGCGACGCGTGAAAGAAAATATATGTCCGGATTCCCAAGCGTCAAGGGAGGGGGGGCAGGGGCAGGGACAGGAGGCAGGGGCAGGGCCGGGAGGTAGGGGCAGGGACAGGGCCAGGATCAGGGACAGGATCAGGCCCAGGGACAGGAATTTGGCGAGCTTTCGCGATCTGCGGTGGGGATGATTTTGACAATAATCTGCTGGCCGACGGTAAGACACGAAAGGAGGCTCACCAATAGGGATTGGGTGACGGTTGGGTAAGTTTGTCCAGAAAATTCCAGTTGGTCTGCATGTTTTGGACCGACTTGGGATGATGACCTACCTCACAAAAGCCGTTGACAGGTTCCCTCACAGCGTTACGATCTCGCCAACCTCAGTAGTGACGGGGTGCAATATGGATTTGATCCAACGAACAAGATTGCTTCTGGTGCTGTGTGCTGCGGTGTTGACGTGCTGTAGCTCGGGGCCAAATGGGGGTGACGATACTAATGACGTAGCCTCGGATGTTGGGGTTGATGATGCTAGTCTGGACAATGCGTTGCCTGAAGGGGTCTACCAGTTGGATATGAAACTCGATGTTGACCCTTTTGATACCACTGATGGCCTAAAGCCAAATCCTTTGACAGAGTGTAGAAGTCAGGATTATTGTTTTGCTGGCCTTGGAAAGCCCACTCTTGACCCTCCAGATGATGCCAGCGATGTTCGGAATCGGCTTTCGGTTACGGTTAAAGAGTTGGAGCTTTTGTATCTCGAAGACGGCACGGTTTTACAAGTGATCAAACTGGTTGACAAGTCTAATTCAATAATGACTGTTCGTCGTCGCGCTCTTGGTCCTATTCCGGACATCCTAGTTAACGACGAATTACTACTGACTACTGGTCCGGATCTGTTTCGTTTGGAAAAGGACCCACGTGTTGTGATCGAGTGGGCAGCTTTTGACCTAGATTCGACTACGGAACCCGTGAAGATAGACGTCAGTACGGATAACACTCCCGAGGCGTTGTTCGTGCTGCCTGGGCCTACTTGTGATGGCTCTGCGGTTATGGTAGACGGCCAGTGTCTGGACAAGGCAGTTTTGAAGATCGTCGAGCGAAAGGATGAGCGTTACGGATCCGAGGGTTTCTATTGGGTGTCGGGGGCCGCAAGTGGCTGCCATGGTGTCTATGTTCTGGTCGATTACGCACGGGCATCAGATCCAATTCGGTTTTCGTATCTTAAAACCGGGTGGTTCGTTCCAGATGAAGATGATGGTTCTCGCTCAGCGCCGCTAGCAGCCGATTATTCCCCAGTTCGCAAAAGCCCCCAGAGGGTGAGATCTGCAACTTTGGGGAATGCTGCTTGTCAGACTCCTGAGCAGGTATGCCAACTTTCACGTCCGTGGTTCACACTTAGCGGAAATGCCGACGGGGATTTCATGTTTCGCGAAACCGCGTTAGTCAAGCTAGAAAATGGGACCGGACTCCAGCACTTTAGGTTTGAAGGCTTCGATGATTTTTCCAGATGGACTATCGGGGGTGCCATTGAGGTTTTACCAGGAACCAAGTTTCATCTTAAGTCAGAAGTCGGTTTCGGCACGGATACTGGGGAAATGCAGTTGACGCGAGACAATAAGCTTGTCTACTTGGCTGTTATTGAGCCCTTGAAAACCGATGTTCCTTCCTGTTCGCGGACATTCCAATTGGGAGACGTCTTTATGTCAGTCAAAACCGTGGAGATTGGCACTGACATCTTCGAAACGATACCGAATAACATGCCAAACAGTTGCGATGCGTTCGTGAAGGCAACCCTTGAGATAACACTCAACGGCGAGACATTTAGGCTTTCCGAGGGTGATTGGGTATCAACCGACGATTTCATTATCACGGTTCCCATGGCAGCCGATTCTAAATTCAAGAATTGCATCAACTATATTCGCCCCATGATAGCTTACGAATATGTGTCGCGAGTGTGGTAGTCCTTTATCACGTCGTAAGGACGGTGCTCGGGGGGCCAGCCCCGCCACTTTATCTTTGTAACGTTGTATAATTGGCGCGGCTTGAACCGGTCTTGGTCCGCTATCAGTTGGATGGCTCGCACAGGTAAATAACAAACATGAAAGTCATAATTATTGGTGCTGGTTTTACTGGCACGCAGTTGGCCAAGCGGCTCATCTCTGAGCGCAATGATGTCGTGCTGATCGACAAGGACGAGGAGACCGTCCGCCACGCCTCAAATCGTCTCGACTGCATGGTCATGCAGGCCAGCGGCAACAACTTGGCCGTCCTTGAGGAAGCAGGAATTGAAAAGGCCGATTTTTTGGTCGCTTTAACCGAAAGTGACGAGCTGAACATGATTACCTGCTCCCTCGTTGATTCGGTCTATCCCAACGTGGTCAAGATCGCCCGCGTTCGAAACAGCGACTATTACAACGAATCAAGTACCCGCCAAAAGAGTCGAAAAAAGCATCGCCCTCCCTACGGCATCAACTTCATGGTCCACCCAGACATTGAGGCCGCAGAGGCAATAGTTCATGCAATAAAATGGGATGGCGTCTCCGAAAGTATCGATTTCAAAGGCAGTGACTATCAAATCGTTTCTGTCTTGGTCAGGCAAAATTCAAAGTTTGATGGTCTTGCCCTTCAGGAGATAAAAGACGTCACCAAAAGGCAGTACCTGGTTGTATACATCGAAGGCGATAATCTGGCTTACATTCCAAAGGGTTCTGCGGTTTTGCATGCTGGAGACCGCATCGGAGTGCTTTGTAAGGCCGAAGATACAGAAGAACTCTTTTTCCTGTGTGGGGAAGCCAAAAGGCAGCTTAACAAAATCGCAATTCTGGGAGCTGGCAGAGTTGGTCTTTGGGTTGCAAGTCGACTGCTGCACAAAAAGCGTAAGAGCTTCTTTGCAAAGGTTTTTTCAATCCCACAGGAACTAAGGAAGGAGTACGCCATCATCGAAAAAGACGAGGCGCTGGCCAAAAACGCTGCAATGCTTTTCCCCGAAGCAAGCATCTTCAAAGCCGACATAACCGATGAAGGCTTTGTTGAGCAAGAACGCTTGGATACTTATGACCTTTTGATAGCAACCACAAACAACTACGAGCTAAACATTGTTACAGCCGCCTATCTCAAATCTCTAGGGAATTTGAAAACTGTGTGCCTAGTTACCAACAGTCAGTACGCCAGGATCGCGAATAATATTGGCGTCGACGTCGCCATTCCAACAAAGGATGTCGTAATTGACGCCATCATGAGCCACCTGCGTGGACGCTTTGTAACCAGGATTCATACCCTGTTTGAAGGGGAAATTGAGATCGCCGAGGTGACCGTTTCACAGGATTCGTTTTTTAATGGCAAAGTCCTCAAAGACACACATGTAGAAGGAGTTTTTCTGGTTTTGCTTAGAAAAAAACAAGGCGAGGACAAGTATTCCATCCCAAGAGGCGATACGCGAATTGAACTAAACGATTCGATAGTCGTTTTGTATGACAAGGACAAGCATACAGGGTTTGGTTTCGGGGAACACCAATGATCGTTTTTTTGTTACGCATAGTCCTTATGCTGCTTTCCATTGTAGCCATGTCAATGCTCATTCCCTTGGGGTTTGCCATCTATCATCGCGAAACCGACACTATTTTTGCCTTTTTATTACCAATGGTCGCGTTTTTGATTCCCGGGATTTTGGCCTTCATTTTCAAGCAAAAAAGCAAGCCTGTTTTTTCCATGAAAGCTGGCTTTGTGGTGGTCGCCAGCTCATGGATTTTGGCATGCATTCTGGGGGCTTTGCCGCTTATGATTTCAGGATATATCCCTTCATTCTTTGATGCGTTTTTCGAAAGCGCTTCAGGCTTTACAACGACTGGGGCAAGTATTTTAAGCTCGGTAGAGGCCTTGCCTTTGTCGTTAAACATCTGGAGAGCCGAGATGCATTGGTTGGGTGGCATGGGGATAGTCGCGATGACGGTTGCCCTCATGCCCCTCCTTGGAATTGGCGGCTTCACCCTTATCAAGGCCGAAACCACTGGCCCAGACTAGGGTAAGATCACTCCCAAGATAGCTCAGACCGCCAAAATCCTTTGGTTTATTTACATCTTCCTGACCTTTATTCAAATCGTGTTGCTGCTGTTCACTGACATGAATTTTTCAGAGTCAGTGTTTCACACCTTTGGCAGCTTGGGCACTGGCGGGTTTTCGATGAAGGACTCCGGCCTCGCCAATTATTCTCCAGCAGCTCAGTGGATTTGTACCGTGTTCATGCTTATTGCGGGCACTAACTTTGCCCTTTACTACCTGTTGATGCAAAAAAGGGGCAAGGAGTTTTTGCAAAACACTGAAGTCAAGGTCTATTGGTCGATAGTGATCCTGGCTACAGCTGCGGTCACGATTGCGTTACTTCCGGTCTACAAAAGCTTTTCCACCAGCGTCAGGCATGCAGCGTTTCAGGTTGTATCAGTACTGACCACAACTGGGTTTGCTACTGCTGATTACGTTCAATGGCCCCAGCTTGCACAAAGCGTTTTATTCCTGCTGCTGTTTATTGGAGGCTGTTCTGCGTCCACCGCTGGGGGGATCAAGGTGGTCCGTTGGACCGTGCTGTTTAAGCAGATGATGAACGAAATCAAAAGGATGCTTCATCCCTATGGCGTGTTTACCATCCACCTGAACGGTAAGGCCGGCAGGAAGGACATAGTTTATTCAGTTGCAGCGTTCATATTTTTATACTTTCTCCTTGTGGCGATCACTACGCTGATTGCGTCTTTAAACGGTGTTGACCTGTTAACCTCGTTTACTTCTGGCCTTGCCTTGGTAGGCAACGTTGGGCCAGGCTTTGGAAAAGTGGGTCCCACTGGAAACTACGGCTTTTATTCTTCGGCCACGAAGTTGTGGTTCAGTTTCGCGATGTTAGCCGGCCGTCTTGAGCTTTATACCATCTTTATCTTCTTGACGCCGCATTTTTGGAAAAGATGAAAATTCTTTTCAAATATACTTTGTTGTGACCAGAAAAAGCTTCAATATTTTGATTGGTTGTGCTGGGTTAGATGCTAGTCAAGCGTTTGGTTGTGGCAGAATGATTGCGGCTGCTGGCTTCTAACTAGCCCTGGGCGGCTACTTTCTGGTAGGACGGGCCAATGCGAATAATGCTTGATTTTATTGAGGTTTGGCGAAAGGTTTGGCAAAGTCTTAGCCTTGTTGCGCTGATTTGTGCCCCTTTTTCCATTCTTGGCTGTAATTTAGCCGGCGGTTCCAGGGCCATTCTTGGTGGGCTCCAAAAGGAGGTTGAAGTGAGTCATGGAAATGAGCGTGGACAGTTGGCACAACGACCTTTGTCTGCGATGACCAAATCGGTGATGCTGGAAAATGGGACAGAGCCACCCTTTAACAATGCTTACTGGAATCATTTTGAAAAAGGCTTTTACCTTGATGCCATTTCTGGGGCGCTTTTGTTTACCTCTGCTGACAAATTTCCATCCAAAAGCGGCTGGCCAAGCTTTACCAAGCCGGCTAATGCAGCGGCGGTACAAGAAAAGCCAGATGACAGCTTTGGCATGCAACGTACCGAGATTCGCTCGACCTCTTCAGGTGGTCATCTGGGGCATGTGTTTAATGATGGTCCTGCCCCTGGAGGGCTGCGATACTGTATAAATTCTGCGGCGTTGCGTTTTGTGCCGGCTAGTGAAGGAATGGCCTACTTCGCTGGCGGCTGTTTTTGGGGGGTTGAAGAGTATTTCAGGCAGGTCCAAGGCGTGCTTCAAGTCACTTCAGGCTACATGGGTGGGCATACTGATGACCCTGACTATCGTAAGGTTTGTTCAGGTGAAACTGGCCATGCTGAAACAGTGCGCATTCTTTTTGACCCAGAATTGGTCACTTATAAAGAGCTGCTTTCCCGTTTCTTTTCGATCCATGACCCCACAACATTAAACCGTCAAGGTGCCGATATAGGCAGCCAATACAGGTCTGCGATTTTCTATATCGGCGATGAGCAGCTTGAGGATGCAAAAGACTTGATTTACATTCTCGGCAAACGCAAAGTTTTTACAGACCCAATAGTCACCAAGCTTGAACCAGCAGGTCAGTTTTTCGAGGCCGAGGCACACCACCAGCGCTATCTGCAACGAAATCCTTTAGGCTACTGTCACGTAAATATTGGCAAAGCAAAAAAGCCAATTGACCCCGAGTTTGCTGATTAGGCCCAAGCCAAATCAAGCACCTAACAACTCCTGCTGGCAATGTCGGCGGCGATCATAAGGTCTCTGACTATGGTCTTGAAATGATTGCCTCGTTGCTCGAAGCCTGTGTAGTTGTCAAACGACGAGGCTCCAGGTGATAACAGCACTATTCCACTTGGTTTTGCCAATTCCAAGGCCTTTTTTGTCGCTAATTCCATGGTTGACTCGCAGTAAATTGGGGCTTTGCCTTCAAATTCCTTGGACATTCTTTTGGTTGTCGCACCAGTCAAGACGACGGACTTACATTTTTGGGCTATGGTCTCACCCATTTCTGTTAAATCCAGCCCCTTCTCGAAGCCACCTGCGATTAAAACCACCTTTTCATCAAAGGCTGCCATACCTGTGATCGCCGCGTGTGGATTGGTCGCCTTGGAATCGTTGTAGAATCGAACGCCGCCTAAAGATCCGGTGTATTCAATGCGATGTGGCAAGCCTCGGTAGGTTGCCAAGCCTTCAATGATGGCCTCTTTTGGAACATCCATCGCCAAAGCTGCTGCGATTGCCAAAAGCGCGTTTTCAGTGTTGTGCGCCCCAGGAATAGCAAGCTCTGAACGCTTGCATAGCTTGGTCGCATGGCCGTTTTGCGCCAAATAAAAAGTGCCGTCTTTTGCAAAAACCCCGTTTTCAACCGCCTGTTTTTGGCTGATATCCAACACCAGTTGTCCATTTCCAGGAACTTTGCGGCAGTCCTTAGAATCTTGGTTCATCCAAGTCGCCAAAATGGGGTCGTCCAAGTTGCGAATGAAGGTATCCCCGGCCGCTTGATGTGCCGCCACAAGCGCTTTTGCCGCAACATAAGCCTCAAAACTGCCATGGTAGTCGAGATGGTCGTGTGCGAGATTTGTTGCCAAGGCAACCACAGGGCGGAACCTAGAGGTAGTTATCAGTTGAAAACAGCTGACTTCCGCAACAGCAATCTTGGCTGAATCGCCATCCGAGGGTGAATCGCCATCCGAGGGTGAATCGCCATCCGAGGGTGAATCGCCATCCAAAAGCTCGCAAAGTGGATTGCCAAGATTGCCCGCGGCAACAGCATTTAAACCGCCAGCTTGCAACAGATGGGCAATCAAAGTCGTGACTGTGGATTTTCCGTCTGTTCCTGTAATCGCCACGATAGGGCCATCAAACAACCTATAAAAGAGCTCGATTTCCCCCATGACTTCGTCGGCAACTTTGTACGCCTGCCTGAAAATGGGGGCAGATGGTGGTATCCCAGGGGACAGTACTGCGATGTCGCCAAGGCGGATTTGCTCGCCGCCAAATCTGCACTCAATCTCTGGGCCAAGCCCAGCAGCGGCCTCCCTTAGTGCCGGCGTGTCCGCGCCGTCTGATAACAAGACCTTCCCGCCCAACGCCGCCAAGACACGAGCAGCGGCAAGCCCGCTTTTGCCCATACCAACTACCGAAAAGCTACGTCCAGAAACCTTCATTTATCCCTCACGACACAGTAGGGTGAAGCCGTCCATCAATATACTCATCGGCCAGCCTAAATAAATCATCACCACCGAAAAACACAATTGTATCATCAGGTTTGCATATGTCATTCAAGGTTTTTGTGATGTCTTCCATCTTTGGAACAAATATCACCTCGGCCCCAGTTTCCCTGATCCTTTCAATCAACCATGGGGTATCAACGCCTGGTATTGGAACCTCGCCCGCAGTGTACATTTCCGTGATTATCGACACGTCCGCGTCTTGAAAGGCATCTCGATACTCGTTATGCAGATAGTGAATCATCGTGAATCGATAAGGCTTGAAAACCGTGACGATTCGCCCTTTCCCAAAGACCTTGGCGCCGTCGATTACCGCCTTGATGCCAACTGGGTGGGAAGTGTAATCTTTGACCACGAATCCTTTGCCAACTGGGACAACTGTGAAACGATTTTCCAAGCCCCTGAACTTTGGCAAGGCAGCTCGTAACAGCTCGACGTCGGCGCCTTCTTCAATGGCCACTGAAATGGCGGCAGCAGCATTCATGGCGTTGTAAGCGCCTGGCAGAGACAGCTCAAATTGCCCCAAATCGCCGCTTGGCCCACACATTTTAAATGTCGACCCCATCCCAACCAAGGCTAGGTCAAAAATGCGATAGGTCGCATCTTGCGCGGCCCCAAAAGATATCGCCTTTTTCTTACATCCTTGCATCAATTGGCTTAAATTTTCGTCATCTGCGCAGTAATGGATGTGTTTTGGAGCGTTATCAGACGAAAGATAGCCCTTAAAAGTATCTAAAAGGCCGTCTAAGTCTTTGTAATGATTTAGATGATCCGCGTCCAAATTGATTAGAACCAAGCGATCTGGGTGACAGTTGACAAAGGACCCATCTGATTCATCTAGTTCTGCCACGAAAAAGCCAGATTCTGTAGCCCTGGCGTTTGTGTCAAAGTCCAAAAGCCTTGCACCAATAGCAAAGGATGGGAGCATCCCAGCGGCGTCCAAAAGCCATGTAATCATGGATGAAACCGACCCTTTCCCGTTTGTACCAGTAACTCCAATTGTCTTCTTGCCTTCCATCAAAGCATCAAGGACCACCGAGCGGTGCACCACCTTTAATCCGGCTTCCTTTGCCGCCAAAAGCTCTTGATTAGTAGCAGGAATCGCGGTCGACACCACAACCAGATCTGCGCCAGTCAGGTTTTTCGCGCTGTGCCCAATAGCGACCGTTGCGCCTTGCTTGACAAGGGCCAAGGTGATGCTTGATTCCCGCACATCCGACCCAGAAACCCGTTTACCAGCGGCCAACAAAAGCCTAGCTATCGCACTGACCCCAATTCCACCAATGCCCAAAAAGTGAATGTGGGAATACTTGTCCAAATCCAGGCGCTTAACTTGTCGTTCTAAAGGCTGCACTCTTTCCCCCTGCCACGGTGGCGACTTTTCCATTTATCACATCCTTGCGCTTGGGTGGAATCTATTTATTTGGTTTTGCCGGATCTGACCTGCTCCATTAGTTCCAATGCGACCTTTGAAACGTTTGGAGATGTCGACTGATTGGCCACTAGTTCAAGTGCCTTTATCGCGTCATTTCCACCAATATCGGCGATCGCCTGCAACGCTGTATGCCAGACCACCGGGATTGGTGACACCCCCAAGGATCCCAAGGCTGGCAACGCCCGCTGGTCGCCTAGGCGTCCCAAGCTGCCTATTGTGCGCAAAACCAGCTGCGGATCTTTACTGTCAAGCAACTTAATTAAACCTGGTACGGCGTCTTTTATCTTTAAATCAGCTGCCGTTTCAATGGCTGCCAACAGTATTTGCCTGTTCACATCAAGAAAAGCCAGACTATGAACCACCAGCTTTTCATCACCTTGGGCCATCTGCATCCTTGCAAAGGCCACATCCAGGGCATCAGAAAAAGCGGCCGTGGTCAGCGCCAGTTTTTGCCAACCTTTACCGGCCAAATCCGCATCAAACTCAAGCTGGGCCAGGCCTTCGTATATCTCTGCAGGTTGGCTTAAATGGGCAATGTATGCAGCCAAAGCAACGCTGACTGTAAATCGGCCCTCATCATCAAAACCACAGCCATAAGTCACGCGCAGGCTTGGAAGCGGCCCTTTAATGACAGGCTTTTTACCAGACAGGGCGATTAAAAAGGCGGTTTTACCGTGGCATTCAACAGTAGACAAATCCCGCCAGCTGCTTTCATCCCAGGCAATTGAGTCTGCAATATGTCTTTGGACAGCGGGGCTTTGTTGGCAGGCGCCAATAAACAACAGTCCTATCAACAAAGCCTTTCGCATGCCAAAAGAATCCTTAATTCATTTCGCAGTGACCTTCACCATCGATGTGTCCAAGCGTTTTGGACATGTGCAACATGTATTCCCACATGGTAGGCAGGTTATAACTGCCAGTGTCATAATCATCGGAGTTTTCAATGTTCAAAGCCTTAAGCTCTTCGTTACCGATGTGCTTGTCGTCGTTTGCGGCGCTTGCAACCAGCTCAAAAAGCAGGTCCGGGTCATCATGAGCGACTGAATTCATGAACAGGTGGTCCGAGTGAATGGTGATCTCGATATCTTCTTCTCTATCATCATCATCGTCGTCGTCATCCAAAAGGTCACCCTCTGAGTGGCAAGGCTCATACCTGGTTGTGCTGTCAAAACCCCATGAAAAAGAAACGTTTCTTCCGTCTTTATGGGTGGCCGTACCTTCTGCGAATATGGACCAACCGTTTTCTTTCATCTTGGTCACTACTGCAGCATCGGCATTACCAGCCTGTGAATCGGCGGTAGCCGCGGCGATTGAGTAGCCAGTGTTTGTGTATTTTGCAGCGGGTACCACAAAAGATTCAATGATTTCAGGTTCTTGATATTTAGCCAGATCGTAGATTTTGAAAGTATCCGTGTCTACAACTGGGCTTTTGTTACCTTCAGCTACCCTGAGTTTCCCAAGGTTAATCGCGAAGATGTCAAACTTCAAAGACCAACCGTCCGAAAAACCGTCGTCATCCTCGGCTGGGATGCCCTCGGAAATATAATCCTCACCCCAGAGAGTGATGTTTAGTTTACCTTCGCGGCCGTCGTTCCTGTCATCATCATCACCACACGCGGCAAAGCCAAGCATCACAGCCGCCATCACCAAGATTCGTACTGTACTTTTCACTTTGAAACCTCCAAAAAAAACTTCAAAAACTAAAATCCGAGCAAGCCTTCAAATAGGGCTTACTCAACTTGGATTTTCCAATAATCATGGACCGCCAAGCGTTTTGAAAACGCGGGGCCAGCAATTCTTGTGTCGAGAATGCCATCGGTCAACTTAGCGAAATCCACGCCGTCAAAAAACGTGCGTTGGCCTTCATCGCCAACAAACGGGTTGTTAAGAAACATTGTTAAATAAAGGTTGTTATCCTGTCCCTCAACGACCTTCAGGTCGAACACGCCGCCATTCATTTCGCTGCCAGCTTCCAAGGGATCTATGCGGATTTCAAATTGGTGCTCCACGTCGTCTTTTTTTGCTGTGCCGACAATGACTGCCATGCGATCAATCATGACGTCATCCTCTTCAAAATCGTCAGCCTTAGCCCTTCTAAACTTGAAATTGACACCATGATAGTCGCCCTCAAGTAGTGTCGCGGTGCCCAGCATGGGACTTGATACCAAATCCACCAAAAACTCACCGCTTAAGGAACCAGTTACATCTCCGCCTGCGGCATGGCCAGGGTGCGCCTTTGCTGTTGGAATCAACCAAGATTTAATCGCCACAAGGGCTGATTCCCCAGATTCCTCATGAAATTCGCCTTTTGCTGTAAATTCAAAATCTTGAATGGCTATCCAAAATTTCTCAATAGAGACCTCCCAGCCTTTATCGTTTACGCATAACGTCTGGGCCAAATGAGCGTAAACAGGCATTTCAACTGCTGCAGGTTCATGACCTTCTGGTCCGCATGCAAGTTGCCCAACCATGATGATTGCAACTGGTAGCCACCCAATCACCAAGTAGTTTTTATAATTACCAATCAATCTCATCCAAGCCTCCATCAAAGGCCGAAGGCCATAGAATCTGTGCCAAAGACCCCGCTTTTTAAATACATCGCGTTTAAAAATAAGCTGTAACCTGCACTCTGGCCACTGTTGGCTTTTGCGCAGTGTAATGAATCACAGGAATAACACTCCTGGGTTGATCTAAATCAAACCAGGAAGAGTAATGATAAGCACCATCCATGATTTTGGAACTGGTAGCGTTTTCAACCAGCAGTGTCACATCAAATCGCTTGTGCCTGTAGCCGAAGCTTAGATCCAACATTGCGTATCCAGACGCCTTGGCACCATGGGCTAGGTGTCTTGTTCCTGACCAGCCCAAAAGAACGCCACCATGGACCCCAGTTTTCAGGCCTAAATCAAGTGCCACTCGCCCAGTCCACGGGGCAGCTCCAGGTACCCAAGCTCCGGATTTTTCAAACCTAGCATCTACCCAAGTGACGTCAGTTTGAAAACGCAGCCAGTCAAGAGGCATGGTCGAAACCGCGGCTTCTATGCCAAGGCGCCTAGTGCTGTTTTGTTCAAGATTGGTGTTGCTTACATGGTCAAAGACGATTTCTTTATCTATCCAAGTCCCAAATCCAGCCACATTGATATTGGTCCTGCCTGGCAACTTCAGCGCCAGCCCAATTTCGGCAGCATCTGCAATCGCCAAAGTCGGGCGTCCACCTTTGTAAACAGACAGGCTTTCATTTCCAATGCTGCCTTCCATGGGAGGTGCCAGAACTGACCTAGGTTCAGGCGTGCGAAATCCGCGGCCGTAGTCCGCAAAAACTTTTAGCATCGGATGAGCTGGAAAAGTCAGGGCAATCCTAGGTGACGCCGTTCCTGCGACCTTTCCAGCTTGTTTTTCGCCAAGGTGGTCATCAACATCGTAGATCAGGACGTCACCTCTGATTGATGGTAAAATATCTAGCCATTTCCACGGCTTTAGCCTTAAACCAGCGAATGCGTGAATCCCGTGCACCATGGCCGTTAAATCACGGTCCACCCTGTGGATGTCTTTTGTCCTTAGCAACCCAAATTCAGACTGTTTCCCCCAATCAAAACGCCATCCAGTTCCGGCGACAAAATATGCTGGAAACGGCAGTGGCAAAGGCTGATTGACTGTCCCAGATACTCCTGTGAAGGCGCCGGTTTGGTCTTGACGTCTTAAATCTCCAGTCATTTTGTCATACAAGTAACCTGTGTAGTTATCGTCCAGGATTAATCCTCTGACTCCGGTCCACAGAGCAGTTTCAAAGTTTGTTCCAAGGCCATCACGTTTCAGGTTCAGGCCAACTAAGGCTCGCCACGATCTGCCACTTCCTCCTGCGTTGTAGCTGTCATAAAAGCCGATTCTGTCCGACTGATAATCTACCAGCCTGACAGCCCCAGGTGATTGCCATTTGGCGGCCTGGGCATTTGCGACAATCCCAAGATTTAGGTTTGGTCCAACGTTAAAGGTCCATTGGCCTATGGTGGTTCCCCTGGTTGCTTGGCGTTCAGGTCCAAAGCCTTGATCAAAGACAACCTCGCCAGCCACAAAGGCATCTCGGGGCGCATCCTTGGGGCTTACAACACCTGCTAGGCGCAGCTTACCAAGGTGGCTGACATCCAAGGTCACAAATCCAGGCCGCATGGAATCAGGCAGGCCCATTTCGACCACGACTGAGCCGGCGGTCGCAAAATCTCCCTGCTCAGGCATGAAAGGTCCTTTTTTGACATGCATTTCCCTGATGGCTTCAGGAACAATCCCATATAAATCAACGTAGCCATGGCCATGAACGTTCAATCGTTCGTTCAAAGGGATAAAGCCCATGAAAACTTCAACATCAGAGCCGTGAACTGCATCGAAGCCCCTTAAAAACCATTGGTGGGCTTTGCCCTCGGCCCCATGCTGTACGATGCGCATGCCTGGTACTAACTCCATGACTTCACTGGCAGAAGCTGGCCTAGCAACTTCAATCTGGCGCCTGTCGATGGTAGATGTCCCACCAGTAGATGGATTATCAGGTGGTCGAACAATGGTTTCGCCAATGGCCTCGGGTAGTTCCAGTTCGACGAAATCATGTGGAGCCGATTGAAGGGCAGCCAATTCTGGTGCAGGCGATGCTTGTGTAGGAGGTTCCTGTGCATACAGGTTATGGCTAAAAATCCAAAGGATAATCGAGCAAAGTATGACAGAACTGGTGGGTGCCCAACGCATCGCAGGGAAAACTATCACCGTGAAAAGCCGAATTCAAGTAATGACCATACAATTGGCACGTGTTCAAGGTCAAAACAAAACCACATATCTGTTTGGTCGGGAAGGCCGGATTTGAACCGACGACATCCTGCTCCCAAAGCAGGCGCGCTACCAGTCTGCGCTACTTCCCGCAAAACAACGGCCAATATCCTATCCCGAATAAACGAAAAGCACAAGCAAAAAGAATCACCGACCAGATTAACCCTAATTAAACGCTAATTTGGTGCCACGCCCTGTCCCTGCCTCCCGCCCCCCGCCCAGCTACTGCCCCCTGTCCCTGCCGCCATCCCCGCCTCCGCCCCTGCCCCCTGTCCCTGCCGCCATCCCCGCCTCCGCCCCTGATCCAAATAATTAGCATGTTCTGGTTCCTGATTGTTTGTTGGGCTTTGGCGTTTTATCTCTTCGTTACAGTTTAAAAACATGTCCGGGGGCATCCTTCCGGGCCCAAAATCTCCCGTAGCCACCCCGACTGTCTCTTGGTGACATCGTCCGGGCGAAATATACGATTGCTAACGTGTACGTTCATCCTTTTGGCCCGGACGGGCCGCTGCGCGGCCTTCATGTCAACCAAAAGACGTCGGGTCCCGGCAACTCCCGATAGCGCCCTCCAGGATTGCCCCCGGACCATGTTGCAGGGTGCCCTCTCGACCTTCTTTTAGCTCCAAATCCTGCTAAACATTACAATCATCCCCCCGCCCCTCTCCCGCCCCCGCCAAGCTACTGCCCCTGCCCATTCTTGAGCCATTCAGTTCTCAAAATCCCACACAGTATCAGATCCTCTGGCTTTCCCCACTGGCGTACGTGAGAACGCAGGCGACCTTCTTGCTGCATCCCTATTTTTTCTAAGATGCGCCCAGACGCCGGGTTTCGCACAAAGTACTGAGCGTAGACTCGGTCCAAATCTAGGCCTTCAAATGCGAATGCCAGGATTCTTGCAGCCGCTTCTGTAGCCAGCCCCTGGCCCCAAAAAGGGACTCCCAGCCAATAACCCATCTCAGCGTTGCGATGCCTGTAGTCAATGCTGGCCAGCCCAATTACCCCTATTAGTCCAGGCTTATACTTGAATTCAATTGCAAATACCGCCTGTTGCTGGTTTTTCCAGGACTCCAAACTATAGTTTATCCACTGGATAGCTGCCTCATCGTTGTAAGGGTGCGGAATATTTAAAGCTGTATCAGCAACTTCAAAATCGCCAGCCCACCTCACCAATTCGGGGATGTCTGTAAGCTGCTGTGGTCGTAGTATCAACCGCTTTGTGTAAAGAACAGGCTGTGTCCGCAAACCGCAATCCTCCCCCTCTAAACTACATCACAGTGTAACTATCACATTAAACCGCTTTTTTAGCCCTAAAATCCTTGCCCAACCAGCCTCTGGCCAAAATCAACAAAACGCTAGAAGTGCAGGCAATTATGCCATATATGAGCCACATGGTTTCAGTATTCAGCTCAGCTGCCGGAGTGTCAGCAGGGCAGTATTTTGAAAGGAAATAACCTGAAAACAGCGGAGTTATAACCTTTGTCAAAAACCATGGGAACTGTGCGATGCCCATGTAAGCAGCTGTGCGTCCTTTAGGTGCAATTTCGGCGGCATATTGCAAAAATCTCGGCTGCCACATGGCCTCACCAATGGTGCTCAGTACTAAAAATCCGAAAAGCGCAGGTGTTGATGGCCCAGTTGTCAGCAAAAACGTGGGCAATGCCATTATCGCCGTCCCAAGAATCATCATCGTGTAGATGTTTCGTCGCCAGGTCAAAGCAGTCACTATCGGAACCAAGATGAAGATCAACAAGGGATTGAAATTAGTCGCCAGCTCAAAGTTTTGCCCCAACCATGTACCCTGGTAGGCTCGATTGACGTACATCGGCAGCGTCAACCAGTTGTGAGCAAACAGCGTTTGTACTGGAATTAAACTAAAAATGAAAAAGCTGAATTTAGGGTTTGCCAGTGGATGGTTTTTGATCCAGTGCCACACTTTCGCCCAAAAAGGCGCTGACGCTGGAAGTTTCACTGGTTCTGCGGCACTTTCTTCAACTTCCTTTTGTTGGTGGGCTAGCGCTGCTTGAGCGATGGCCTCTTTTTCAACTTTGGGGGTCAAAATGAAAAACGTGACCAAGATTCCAACCAAGGTCAGCGCTGTGTAGATCCAATAGACACCTGGAATCCCCAAACCCAAATATTTTTCGTCGCGTAGCAAAAAGGCAAACGAGGGCAGCCATCCTCCAAGATTCATCAACGCGTAAAGCATGGCAAATCCCATAGATGCCGTAGCTGGGGTGGTGAACTTTCGAACGGCTGCATAAGCAGACGGCTGATAAATTCCATAACCAAGTACAATCAATAAGATTCCAGCCATACTAAGCAGGTGAATAGGGGACCCAAGTCCATCAGGCCCCAAACCCAAGGTTGGGCCAACTGAAATGGTGGCTCTACCAATAAACATCAGGGTCAAGGCAATCAAAATCGCTGTTCTGACCCCGAGTTTATCGCCAAGGCCTCCAAACAAGAACATGCTGAAGGTAATTCCAAAGGTCAAAAACCCAACTGAAATGCCGGCGGCCTCATCGCTAAGCCCAACAGATGTATTGAAAAACATGGCCAAATAGCCAAGCATCCCAAAATAGACCAGCCCCTCAATAAAGTAGGAGAGATTGACACCCCATAGCGCCCTAGGGGCCCTTGCAAGGTCCACAAATGGCTGGGTAATCTCCTTCCACCACGGTCCCTTAGGTTTGTTTTCCAAGCTGTCGGACATCTTTTTTCACTCCCAATGCCAATCCAATCCCGTCATTAGGTTACACCAACGCGACGCTAAATTTCCCTTGAAATGAAAAAGTCTGTCTATTGTGTGGATTTAATCGGTTGCAGGTTTTTAACGGCGGCGAGTGCGTGGGCCTTTTCTTTGGCCAGGTTGTGCTGTTCCCGAGTGCTTGCGAAACAGTTCGTCATCAAGCGCGGCAATAGTGGCAGTTGACGCCCCTGAAGCGTTCAGCTTAATTAGTCCTTTGTAATTCAGCCACTTGATTGTCATAGTTGCGTCAAAGACCATTCGCCCACCTTTTTCAAAAATCACCCCCTCTTCGATTTTCAGTGTGCCTTTACTGGAAAGCGCCTTGAAAGTACAGGCTTTTTGAGGGATGAATTCAAGGTGTCCAAATCGAGTTCGTTTCGCGGCAAAATGGCAGGTTTCCCCAGAATATTCATGTGTTAAGGTCACGCGAATGATGCCATCTGGGTCTCTTTTGACCGAGGCAAAAACCTTGGCCCACATTTTTTTGTCCGGCACTGGGTTAAAAGGTGTCACCTTCACCGCTTCAATTTTTCCTCTAAGAATTGCATCGCCTGGTTTGGGTTTTGCTTTGGAAAATGCGGGAACTGTGAATAAAACAGCCAAAAGAAAAATAACCGGAGTCAAAAGTTTTCTGTTTGTCATCTCGCTACCTCCTTGTGCTTGTGGCACCGAAAGCGATAGACGAGGTTTTGACAAATAAATTCATTAGGCAGGCCAAAGGACCGTTTAAAACATCATGTTTAAATGGGTTAACGCTTGGAAATTATGGGTTTAATAAGTCAGCCACAGTGTGGCTACACCTGCGGCTAGCAAGGGGATAGCAAAATTGTCGTCCAAGCGGTCGCAGGCAAGCTCGGTGGCTGTGGCAGTAAGAGCAACTGTTCCGATCATGGCTGCTGCCCGCACCGGGGGCATTTCAGGACCTGCAAGGGCAAACAAGATGGCTCCGGTTAAAAGGGCTGTGATCAAGAACGTGGCGGAGCCAACGAAGCTTTTGGCCTGGTAGATCTTTTTGCGTCCAAATCGTTTGCCCATCAAAGTGGCCGCCGGATCGGCGAAGGCCAGAATCAACACTCCAAGCTCGGCTGCAAATTGTGGCATCAACAAAACCGCCAAGAAAACGGCCACGCTGTACCAGGAGGCTGAGTTGGGGCGGTTTCGCTCCCAGGGACGAATAATGTGCTTGAAAGGCAGCGTCAAAGCCCAATTGACTTTTGGGTGGATGCGCCTGGCAAGCTCCAGTAAAACGACACTTCCAGCCAAGATGCCTGTGATGCCAACCGCCCATTGGTAATTTAAAACAAGTTCGTACATTAAAACGCCAAAAAGCCCCATGCCAACGTGGAATAGATTGCGCCTGTAGTTGGTAGGCTTTAATGGGCGTAGTTCAATAGGCTTGGCGGCTGGACCAAGTTCGTCTTTGTGAGAACGGCGAAATGTGCGGATTCGGCGGCGCAGTTCTTCGTACTGGTCTGACATTGTGCCTGTCAGTTCTTTCAGTCGTCGAATATTGGCATCAGATACCAACGTTCGAGCATATTCATTTAGGCTTTCATAAAGACGTTCAAGTGTTGGAATAACAACGTCAATGCTTGTTGAATCGCTGACTGCGCGTACCTTTTGGGCCAGATTTTGACAACTGTCTATCATGGCCTTGCGCCACCGCACGTCCTTAAGTTTTGGCTTTTGAAGTCGGGTTGTTAGCTCGTATGTTTCCTTGGCTAACTGGTGCAGTATTTCGTTGATCTCCAGTGTTTGGGTCCAGGTCAGCTGCATCAGTCCAATAGCCTCCAGGCTTTTTCCAAAAACTCGGGGCAGGATTTAATCATTTGTAGATGTCAAAAGCAAATGAATGAACGGTCAAAGCGCAACTAGATAATCGAATTTGGCCAAATCACCATAAATGATATTGACGCGTCGCGTTATTTTTGTGTAACTTCTGCCGTCGTCGAGGGACGCACTTTTACTGGAGCGAGTTCATGGATGTAAAGAAATTTCCAAAGTTTTTTAGAGATAGGATTGTTTTAGAGGAAGAGGCTCTTAAAAAAACTGTGCGCAGCGGCACTAGGATTGTGACAGGCTTTGCCACTTCGGAACCTGTTACTTTTTACACTAATGTCTGGGATTTTATTAGAAAAGAGAAAATTCGCGACTTGAGTTTTCGAAGTGCGCTAGTTTTGATGCCTTATGATTTGTTTCTTGGAAACACCTTAAAGACCAAGGGGTTGTTGCCAGGGGTGGCTGATGAGATCAGCTTTTCAATGCTGGCCACTTGGGCCAGAGCCATCAATAACGCCACCAAGAAAGTAGAAAGTCTGCAGCGTTTGATTAATCATTACGAGAGATTAAAGAGGAGAAATATCACTTTTACCTCAGGCTTCCTGTCGCCTGTGTTGAACACAATTATACCTGAAACCCCTGTAACCAAAGTGATGCATCCAGATTGCATTGGGCGCAACACGACTCGTCTTGGCCTTTGTGACATGCAGTTTTTACATTTTGCTGATGCCGCGGATGCAATGGGATTTGATGGTGAGGGTAAGCCACGTGGCGACACTTTTGTGGCTGTAATGACGCCGCCCAACGAAGATGGAGAGATGAGCCACGGTCCTTCTGCGGCATGTAATGGCGAGGTAATCGCACGAATTTTGGAGAATTGTGACGCCGACTTGCTGCTCTATGTGAACAAAAACTATCCGTTTACTAGGGGGCTTCCAGACGCGCCTAACACGTTCCACGTAAATCAATTCAAGAAGATGGCCAAGGCCGGCAGACTATATGTGGTGATAGATGACGGCCCAATTCCGGCGATTCCACCAAATCGTTTTGATAAGCCACAGGCAACCGAGTTGGCGATCGCAGATCAGGTTGTAAATCACCTGGAACTAAATGGGGCTACAACCAACGGTCGGGCGCTTCAGGTTGGTTTTGGTGGTACAGGAGTGCTGGCAGTGCGTAAGCTGAAGGAGTCTTCGTGGCATGGGCGCTGCTATACTGAGATGCTTGAGCCTTTCATGTTGGACCTGTTTGACTCTGGCAAGATTGCCGGTTCTCACTTTATTGAAAAGGATGGTCGTAGGACCATGTTGGATGGGAAAATCGTGTGCACCTTTACTCTTGGGACCAAAGGTGGCGATTTTTATCAAAGGATCGATAACAACCCTGCGATTGTTGTTGCGCCCTCGTCTAGGGTTGTGATTCCTGAGGGTTTTTACCATGGGATAGGTATCAACAACGCCCTTGCGATTGACTTCAACGGTCACGTCAACATCTCGGCTAGGGACAAAAATCATTATTCAGGGGTTGGGGGAGGCGCGGCCATTGTCAGAGGGCTGGCGCGAGGCGGTATTTCGTATCTGTGCATGAAATCAACGCATAAGACTCCTGAGGGTGAATTGCGCTCATCGATTTTTCCGTTCATGCCAAAAGGGACACCAATTTGCTATACAGGGCCTGACATGTGCGGCGGTCGCGAAGGGGCCCGTTCGTTTCTTGTCACCGAACATGGCATGGCAGATTTGACTGGCAAAAGTCAGGCTGAGTTTATAAAGGCCTTGATTTCTGTGGCTGACCCGCAGTTCCAACCATTCTTGGAGCGCGCCGCGTATAACGAGTATCGAATTCGAATTTGATTCTTGCTGAGTACTTTGAAATCTATCGATAACCTCCATAATTGCCCTTGTTCTAAAATTGATTAAGCCATACGCTAGTCTGGGTCTATTTGGGATTGCTTGGTTTCATTTGATTTCGCCTAGGCCCGCCTGATTTGTTTGGAGGTTTGTCATGTTGAGTCCGAGAATTGGCTTGCGTCAGATTTTTATGGTTGTGACGTTGTTTGCGTTCATTGCGTGTGGAGGCACAACGGACCCTGGTGAACAGGATGTCAATGGCAAAGATGACCCCGGATCGCATGTTGATACTGGGGATGACAAAGGTGGGGATGCTGAACGCCCCGATTCCATTCTGGACGACGGTGCAGGCGACACTGAACCTGAGGTTACCTGTGTATGCAACACGGATGATGAGTGTTGTGACGGCTGCAATGCATTAAACGAATCACAAGCTTGTGGCCCAACAGGACCCTGTCTCGTGCCTGGCACCTGTCAGACTGGCGTTTGTGTGGGCGGTGGGCCTTTGGTCTGTGACGACAACGGTGCCTGCCAGCAGCCAGGCACTTGCGACCCCTCGTCAGGAGGGTGCGTCTATGAGGACCTGCCGAATAACAGCCCATGTGAGGCAATCGAAGGCCTAGATGGTAGTGGAGCCTGCCTTGATGGCGCTTGTTTTGGTTTTGGGCGATGTGACCATCGTACTTATGACCAACCGACTGGATATCCCTGTAACTACGACTCTGAATGTGAAGAAGGGTGGTGTTACGTCTGGGACGATAGTTGGACGGCCTTTTGTTCAAGGCGTTGTGGCGAGGGCTTGCCAGCCTGCCCCGAGAACATGGTCTGTGTCAGTGATCGTGACCAGACTGGAAACCGCCACTGCCACCTGATTAACAGGAACAAATCTCTGCCAGGTGATGCTTCCCAGCCTTTATACGCGGTATGCAACTCCAACGAGGACTGTGAAGGCGGTCTTTGCTTAGCCTACGGTAACAAGCGTTTCTGTACGACAAACTGTGAGGTCGATGGTCGTGCGGACAAAACGATATGCGGGACCTGTGGTGAATGTCTTGAGGACAGACGTGAGGGCAGTGACGAGGGGCGGTACATCTACACGTTCTATTGTGTGCCTGAAGGCAGCAATGAAATTGGTGATCCCTGTGGGATGAGCTTTGACTGTTCTATTCCGTTCTGTCAGGGTGGCCGATGCTCCACTCAATGCGTTGTTTTTTCGGATGGATTTGACACTTGCCCCGAGGGTATGGTTTGTTCTCAAGGGGTTTTAAGGAATCCTGAAGTATCCGTTTGTGTCGTCGCAGATCTGGCCCACCGTAAGCTTGGTGAATCCTGTGATGGTAACTGGGCATGCGACGAAGGTGAGTGCTTGGAATATCGTGGTCAGCAAGTCTGTATGCTTAAATGCTCCGAAGAGGAACCGTGCCCAGACACTTCGGAATGTTTGGTGGTGAACTATCAAGAACTCTGTATTCCAAAAGATGAGCTTGGAACAGTGCCCTATGGTGAAAGTTGCATGTTTAACTTTGATTGTGCCAGTGGCCTATTCTGTCACCGTGGAGTATGTCTGGCCAGATGTGAGACTGACGAAGACTGTGAATCTGGTACTTGTTTCCTGGATGGCCTGTTTTGGGCCATTTACTGCGCCCCTGATTGCACGGTGGATAATGACTGTCCATCACGAATGACGTGTATCGATGGGTCTTGTCTGGGGAGTTTTAATGGTGGCAGTTATTTATTTGGAAACTGTCGCGTTGATAAGGACTGTGAGACAGGCATTTGTGTTCGCGGTCAATGTACAGAAACGTGCTTCGATGAGGCTCCGTGTGAGGGCTCGATAATTCCTGAATGGGAGGAGACAAACCTTTGTAAGCCTTGTAACCCATGGTATTTTGGCAGCGACTGTGGAATTTTTAATCATTGTGTTCAAACCGGGGAAGATACAGGATTTTGTGCTCCGCAATGTGGCCTTTATGATTACGATATCTGCCCACCAGGTACCAGATGTTACACCATTGATGGATATACTCAGGCGTGCGTTCCCATTACGGGGGCTTGCGAGATCACATCAGTGTGTGGCAGTAACGGACTTTGCATCCGTCCGGTTGGCGACAGCATGCCATGCAGTACAGACATTGAGTGTGTTGGTGGCAGTTGTGTCGATGGCAAATGCTTGGGCGGCCAGTGCACAGTCGATGACGATTGCGGTTGTGAGATGCTTGTATGTTCAGGCGGTTCGTGCGTAGTTTCCAATGAATATGTTTTGGAGGTCGAGCCCAATGATGACCTTAGTACTGCTCAGGTTATTGCTGGGCCACGCACCAGGGTAGCCGCGAGTTTGTTGATGACAGGTGAGGCATACGACATTGATCTCTTTAAGATTCACCTGAATGCTGGGCAAGTCTTTGATGTCATGACCGAGCCTTTCTGTAATCAGCGGGCTGACACCTATCTACGTCTGGTGACGGGTGATGGGGTGCCGATCGAGGGTTGGGAAAATGATAATATCGCTCAAAACTGGTTTTTCAGCTGGCTTAACGGTTTCGTCGCTGAGACAGCCATGGACATCTACATCGAGGTGGGACAGTCGCCTTATTATTCAGGTGCCGCCAGGTTTAACTACTTGTTGGCCGTGCATATTTTTGATTTGGCAGCGAACAATACTTGTGAAGGTGCGATTTTCTTGGAGGAAGGAGCTGATACATACGACATATCAGTGGCGGTTGATTCCTTTTCCATCTCATCCTGTACTGGCTATGGTTTCCCTGGTAAGGATTTGGCGTTTAAACTTGAAGTTCCAGCCAAGAGAGGAATGAAGGTAATCATTGATGCCCCATTTGACTCACAACTTTCGTTGGTCAGTGACTGTGAAAATGCTAATGAAACTTGTATGACGGGCGCCGACGATACCTGGGATCCCGGCATTGAGTCCTTCGTGTGGGCAAACACGGAGGATGAACCAGCCAATCTGTTCCTGATAGTTGATAGCTATTACACAGGTGGTGACCCTAACTTTGACCTAGGTGTCAATTACTTTTACTTTGAAGACCCGAGCAACGACCTTATTGAAGGGGCCATCGACCTGACTTCGGGTGAGAAGGTTATGGTTACGACCTTTGGGGCCAAAGCAGATTACGATGCCGTGGATTTCGGATGTGCTGTGGCAACGCCAGGGCCTGATGTCGTTTACCGCGTGCAATTTGCACCTGGAGATTACGGGGTGTTCAGTACATCTGAACTGTCTGGAATTAGTCCCATAATTTCTTTGGTCCTTCCAGCTGAAGAGGGAATTGAGGCGCAGTGTTTGGCGCAAGGCCAAGGTGGGGTGGCTTGGCAGAACGATGATGAGGGGGTTGTAACGGCATATTTGATCGTCGACCAGGCAAGGGCTCATACTTATTCAGACTTTGATTTGCTTCCCGTTCTTGGGCCGCTTGGCGAATACCATGGGCCGTGTGATCCGAACACTTACCAGAAGGTTTGTTCCACTGAAGAAGCCGTTGTTTTAGCCTACTGTAACGAGGTGACAAAATCGGTGATTAAACACGACTGTAATGCTGCCTGTGTTAAGGGTGGCGCTCTTAGTGGCGTTTGTCACACGTTTACAACTCCGCCACATGAAGGTGATAAATGCAAGTGTGAGTACGACTGTTCGCTGCCAAATGACCACTGTGACAGATTGCTTTATACCAACTGTACGTGCAGTGCTGCAGATCCCTGTAACTGGAAAGAAGATGGTGGGTGCGACGAGTTGTGTGAAATTGAATACCCAGATGATTTCTTTGATGATTCTGTGGATTGTGCGCCTCAGGGGTAGGCAGGGACAGGATCAGGGGCGGGGCTTTGTTCGATATTAATAGCTGTCAGGGTTGTTGGGCGGCTTAGATGGAGTTCGAAAGTTCCTTGGTGGTGTCCCTTTGGGTGATTGTTGCAGTCTGCGTTGTTGCTTCGATTATTCTTTATGTTCCTTCAGGAAAGAAACCTTTGCCAGTGGCGGCTTCATTTAGTTTTACCAAAGTGATAAGCGAGGATGGCAGCGAGCGCATCGAGAAAACTGAGGGTGGCTTACCCAGTGTTCTCGATGGCAGAGTGCTTAAAGCGGCAAAGGGGGATCAACTGGCTTATGAGTTGGAAGGCTGGATGGATGGTGAGATGCTGGTTGCACTTGGGGTGCGGGTGCCTGTCAATGTGGCTACCAAAGAGGACCTGGTTGCAGTTCCTGGTATAAACAAAAGAGTGGCCGAGGCAATCGTGAAAGGCCGCGAAGCTTTGGGCAAGTACCAATCCTGGGAAGAGCTGGCTCGGATAAAAGGGGTAGGGCCCAAAACGCTTGAAGTTTTGCACCATAACGTTTTGCTTAACAGCGTTCCTTTTGAAACTGAAGCTGAAAAAATCAGGCGATTAAACTGGTTGCGGCTGTTGATGCCTTGGAAAGCAGGCTGTTTTTAGTGATTCAACAAGGTCTGGTCGAATTGTTTAGGTAGTAGCGCCTTCAACGTGGACACGTCGGTGAGCCCGTTTCTGGCAACCATGAAAACGACCATGTTCTTGTCAAACTCAGACAAGGCTTGACGACACATCCCGCAAGGGGGGCATGGTGTATCTGTATCGGTCACTATCACCAAGGCAGTGATTTGGGTTTCACCTGCGACCACAGCGGCTGCAATTGCACCTCGTTCGGCGCACATTCCGACTGGATAGGACGAATTTTCCACGTTACACCCAGCATAGATGCCGCCTTTGCTGCCTAGAACCGCGGCACCTACCTTGAATCTGGAATAGGGTGCGTACGCGTTTTGCATCGCTTCCGAGGCCTTTTCCAGTAAAAGAGGATAATCTGTGATTTCCATGACACTCTCCAAACACTTGGAAATTATGGGCGTTAGTTCAAGTAGCGACCCATTTTAAATCAACGCGATAGTTTGCTCAAAGAGATCGGACAGGCGCTTGCCAGCAAGGTTTCCAACCTCTTTGACTTCATCATGGGACAGCAAGGAATCTGACAGGCCAGCGGCTACGTTTGTGATACAGGAAACGGCCGCGCATCTGACTCCAGCATGCCTTGCCGCAATGATTTCAGGCACTGTGGACATACCCACTGCGTCAGCCCCAAGTGACATGAACGCCCTAATCTCGGCAGGAGTCTCGTAAGTTGGGCCAGATAGCGCCATGTATGTGCCTTTGTGAAGGTCGATTCCAAGGCTTTTACCTGCTTGCACAAACTTGTCTATGATTTCGCCATCATAGGGTTTTGTCATATCTGGGAACCTTGGTCCAAGTGCATCAAGGTTTGGCCCTCTTAAAGGATTGGCACCCATCATGTTGATGTGGTCGGTGAGCAGCATGAAATCGCCAGGCGTGAACTCGGGGCGCAGACCACCAGCGGCGTTGCTGACTAAAAGCTGCTTTATGCCAATAACGGCCAGGGCACGCACAGCAAGAGCAGTTGTCTGGATATCGTGGCCTTCATAGTAGTGCGCCCTGCCGGCCAACACTGCAACGGTTTTGCCCTGAAGCTTGCCGACAACCAGATTGCCGGCATGTCCTGCGACGGTCGAAGTGGGAAGGCCAACTTCAGCATAAGGGCAAACAATCGAATCTGTGAGCCGTTTTTCAAAACCACCAAGGCCAGAGCCTAGGATTACCGCGATGGATGGTTTGTCGCGATTACCTAGAAATTGCAAGATGTTGCGAGCTACTTTCGCGACTTCTTGTCCGGCTGGTGGGCCTTTATCCAACTGGGCCAGTAGGTTTTCAATGCGATTCATCTAAAAAACTCCAAACTAAAGAGCTGCACCATTGTAGCCTCAAAGGAGGGTAGGGGTTGAATTTTCTTTAAGGGGTGCACATTATCTGCAGGCTTTTACGGGAGACTTTCATGAAGCTTTACTTCTATCTTTTAGGCGCGGCGTTGATTGCTGTTATGGGCTGTTCGAAGCCTGAATCTGCTGGGCCTTTGCAAAAGGTTGCGACTCCAGCCAAGGGCCTTCCAACGCCTGAGGCTGCTGCTGGTGGGCAGGTGCATTCACAAGGCGTCCAAGCTGAAATGCCAGACGATGACGTGCATCGTCGCGCCAAGATGGGGGCAGCCACAGGTGGGGCTATGTCTCCAGTCTCAGCACACGGAGAGGTGGATTCAACCCAGCTTGATGATAACGTGATGCCACTTCGCTTAAAGGGCCTTGGAAGTGCGTGGGAACTTAAAAGAGCCCTTAAAGTGCTTGAAAGTGCTGAGGCCAAGGCCAAGTTTGAAGAGGCATTTCGCTTGACGTTCAGTGCCAACAAGAGTTTGCGGGATTTGGGTAAGGCACAGCAGATTTTTGAAGACATGCTTAGGGAAAATCCAAAGTTTGTGCAGGCATATCGAGGGCTTGCGTATGTTGCGCTTTCTAACAACTTTAACATGGTGAAGGCCACTGAACTTTATGAAAAAGCACTGGAAATCGATCCAAATTATGGTGAAGTGCACTACGCCATGGCGTTTTTGTATGCCGGAAGTGACCACGAGAAAGGTGCCAAGCATCTGGCCAGGGCTTTAGAGTTGGATATTCCAGATGAAAATGGGCTGAAAAACGTTTATCAAATTGGCGCTCAGTAAACTCGCCTAATCCCTTTACTTTCCAAAATAAACATTGACAAAAGCTACCGAAGATCCAATTGTATTGTCCGCGTGTGCCTGTATACGTGTTGCTCAAACTTTTAGGAGACGAAATGAGAACTTCGGTAGCACTGGCTGTTGCCGTCTTGATTACTAGTGTCGCCGTTGGTTGCGGTGGAAAGAAGGACCTTCACCGACTTGGACCAGATGTTTTAAACCTGGTTCCCCAGGAAGAAAGAGCCGCTCTTGACCCGTATCTGGCCGCTTTTGAGCAGGCCAAGAAGGATGCGGAAGAGGCTAAAGACGCTCTCTCCCAGACTAAAACCGATGTTGGAAAGGCTACAACTGAGGCCAAACGAGCAGAACTGCTAAGCGATGAGCTTACTGCGAAGGCTTCCCACCTGAAGGCTAGGCAAGCCCGTCAGGAAGCTGAATTAAAGCTGAAGGAAGCTGAGGCCCGCGCAAAGGATGCCGAGTATGAATACCAAAGGGCAGAACTGGCTTCCAAAAAGGGCCTAATCCCGTACAAGGGCTTCACCGCAACAAAATACCACACACAATTCCTGGATGTCGGTAAGGCTGTAGCAGACGCCAGAAAACGAGTGGAAAAGGCGCAGGCTGCTGAAACTAAGGCCGAAGCGGCCCACAAGAAAGCCCAAGATCGTCTGACCAAGGCTGGACAATAACTGCCACAAATATAGTTATCATTGCGTTCCCCTTTGACTTTTTCTTGTAAAGCCGGATAATTCAGCCCAGCCTTAAAAGCCCGTTGGGCTGCGGAGGGATGTTTGTCCACAGAAATTACGAAAGAATTTACTTTTGAGGCGGCGCACCATCTGCCATCGGTTGGAGATGCTCACAAGTGCTCTAGGACCCACGGACACTTGTTTAGGGTTGAGGTGACAGTTGGCGGCGAAATCGACCCGATTATGGGGTGGATTATCGACTTTGCTGACCTAGCCAAAGCAGGCAAAGACGTCATTGGGGCGCTAGACCACAGGGTTTTGAACAATATTCCAGGGTTGGAAAACCCAACGTCGGAAAATTTGGCCAAATATCTGTTCGATAGACTTGCAGCCAGAATTCATGGCGTTACAGCTGTCACTGTTCATGAAAGCCCGACTTCAAAGTGCACTTACAGGCCTGGGGGCCAAGTTGCAAGGCCAACTACAGTCCAAGTCGGCGTCTCGGGATTGTCGTTTGCAGCTGCTCACGTTTTAGTTTTCCCAAATGGAGAAAGAGAGCCGTTGCACGGCCACGACTACAGGGTGTCTGTATCGGCTTGGATTGCTGGAAACGGCCCTGATAATGCTCAAGAGATATTAAGAGCCGCAACAGTGGACGCCATAGCTGACCTTGAACACCGAGTTTTGATAGCCAGCAAACCTGCAATTGGACATGTCGAGGTTTTGCAAGACGTTGTCAAACTGGTTTTGCCAGGCGAAACGGTTACTCTTCCACGTTCTGATTGCACTTTGATTGACACCACAAGCACAGCTACCGAAGCTTTGGCGGCCTTGATCGCGCAACGGATAGCTGATAGTGCTGCAATTGCGGACCTGAAAGTGTCTGAAGTGTCCGTGTCATTGTTGGAAGGAACACAGGATTTGGTCAAATCTACGGTCAAGTGCTAAAACTCCGCGAGATTATGGAGTTAAACGATGTCAGTCTCAACTAAAATCGACCTTTTGGACCGACTTCCACAGGAAATAACCGACCTGTTGGCTTCACACGGACAGCCTCCGTATCGTGGAATGCAGATCTTTCAGTGGATACACGATAAAAAGACGGCTGACTTTGAATCTATGACCAATTTACCCAAGGATTTGCGCAACATTCTGGTCGAAAACGCCACCATTTCATCTTTGGAACCGGTTGCAATCCTGGATTCCAAGGATGGTTCACGAAAATTGATTTTCGAGGTCGAGCAGGGGCGACAGTTTAGCGCCATCTTGATGCCTTCTTTGGACAGGGTGACTTTGTGCATCTCGTCGCAGATCGGATGCCGGATGGGTTGCCAGTTTTGCCTCACTGGGACAATGGGTCGAGTTCGCAACCTGACAGCGGCCGAGATCCTGGGGCAGGTCCATGCCGCGATCAGGCTTTCACCTCAACGCGTGTCAAATGTCGTATTTATGGGGATGGGTGAACCTTTAGACAACCTGGAAGCGGTGATAAGGGCGGTCAAGATAATAACTCACCGCGAGGGGCTGAAAATCGCACCTCGAAGAACCACGGTTTCAACAGTTGGCTTGGTGCCAAAGTTGGTTGAATTCATTGAAAGTGGGACCAAGGCCAGCATTGCCATATCGCTGTGCGCCACCACTGATGAGGCGCGAAACAAGGTCGTACCGATTGGGAAAAAATATGGGATAGAGGCGCTGATTTCGGCTCTTGAAGCCAATCGTCTGCCTCATGGGCATGTTTATACGATTGAATATCAATTAATTTCAGGAGTTGGGGATTCCCTTGAGGACGCTCGTCGCCTTTCAAAGATGTTGGCTCGCTTTCCTTCAAAGGTAAATCTGATACCATTTAATCCTTGGCCTGGGAGCCATTACAAACGCCCAACGGAAGAAGCTATTGAGGCGTTTAAGAAGATTTTGGAAGCGCGAAATCATACTGTTACGATTCGCCACAGCCGAGGCCAAGACATTGGAGCTGCCTGTGGACAGCTTGGAGAAGTGGTTAGCCCTTAGAAGTTGTGGGGGGCGTGCTTTGAAAAAACTTGCACCGTATCTGGTTCTTTTATTCGCCTTTGGTTGTGGGGACCCCACTGGAAACCTGGTTTACAACAAAGATTACAGCCATTGGTTTGAAGATAATTATGATGACCAATCTGGCCCTAGCCCATCTGACGCTGACGTAGATTCGCCGCGAGATACCTGGTTCCAAGACACCTGGTTCCAAGATACCTGGTCCAAAGATGACACCCAAATAAAACCTGATGACACAACGTTTCCGGCTGACTTAAGGGATGATGGTGCGTCGGAGTTGACCCAAGACGAAGGGCCTGTTCATTCGGATACTTCCCCTGTTGATGACTCGGAAACTGGTGAAATTGAGGATCCGACCTTTAAATTCGTAACCAATCGTGACTATCTCAATAGGGTGTTGCGAATGATAAACGGGGCAGATTCAACGATTAAAATCGCTCACCAGTACTTTAAAGATGGAAACGCTCCAGATCAGATATTTGATGCGCTGGTAAGTGCCAGTAATCGAGGAGTTACAGTTGAAGTCATCCTTGAGGGTGAGGTTGAAACAAACCCGGCAAAGGTGCAGGCGCTGCAAGAAAATGGCATCAACGCGAAGGTGGATGACACTAGGCGTTGGATCCATGTCAAGGTGGTTGTTGTGGATGATCAACAAGTGCTGGTTGGTTCAACTAACTGGAGTAGTTCGTCCATGTACTACAACAACGAGACCAACTACTATTTTGAAGATCCTGAGCTTGGGGATGTATACGGCGGTTATGTTGACTCAATCTACGACTACCCAGGCACCTTGAAAGGGCTGGATGCTGGGCCTTATGGTGTGGTCACGCCCATTGGGAGCGGACAATACTATGACAGGGTTTATCCAATAATTGACGAGGCCGAGGCCAGAATTTACGTGGTCATGTATCAGGTGGTGTGGTCCTCTCAAACGTCCAACAAGATTAACAAACTGATTTCTAAGCTAGTAGATGCCCATTCACGTGGAGTGGAAGTTAAGGTGTTTTTAGAAGACAGTGACTGGGATTACTCGGTAAACGATGGAAATCAAGAGGCGGCACAAGTCCTTCGCAACAATGGGATTGAAGTGCGGTTTGATAGCAAGAATATAGTTACTCACTCGAAGATGGTGATAATTGACGATAGTTTGGTGTTGTATTCAGGCAACTGGTCACTGGCTGGCATGGAAAACAACCATGAAGCAGGAGCCATAACTCGATCAAGCAGCCTGACAAATCAAGCGGTCACCTATTTTAACGAATTATGGGGGCAGAATTGATTTGACTTGCCCCCGGTGTTGCAGGGTGCCCTCTCGACCTTCTTTTAGCTCCAGATCGTGCCTAATCTGATTATCCTGCTTCCTGTCCTCGCCGCCTAGGTCAATTCCTGCCTGATTTTGTGGATGTGTCTTGACAGGAGGGGCGGTACGTGGAAGATTGCGGCGGTGGTGTTTTTTTAGGAGGCCGTGGCATGTTTATGGCCAGGGTTATTGGTACTGTCTGGTCAACGGTTAAGTGGGATGGTTTGCATGGTTTAAGGCTGTTGCTGGTGCGGCCATACCATCTTGATGACTTGAGGCGGGCGGCTGGGAATGTGGCGGATGATGGGGTGCCGCCTGAATTGCTGTCGGATGGGGTGGTTGTTGCCGACGTGCTTGGGGCTGGGATTGGTGAGGACGTGGTCATTGCCTATGGTCATGCCGCTCGCGTTGGTATTGACCCGGATTTGTTGCCTGGAGAGGCCCCGACTCACCCGATTGATGCGGCTGTGGTTGCAATCGTTGACCGGTTTGCGGTGGCACCGCCTGATGACTTGGATGAAATTGCTGGCACAGGCCAAAAACGCTTGGTTAAAACCTGATGAGGTCTAAGTGGCTAAACAGATAATCACAGAAACTGATATTGAGGCTTTGGCGAAAAATGGTGTCGTTGAGGTCACCAAGGGGATGATCGTCACCCCTTATGCCAGGGAATATGCCACCAGGAAGGGGATCCGCCTGACTTATGGGGGTGGTACCGTTCCGTCGGCGGAAGATATCCCAAGAGACCCAGAGACTGGGTTGAAAGGCACCCCAAACGAAGAAGCCTTGCGCAGGAGCATCGCCGAGGCCGTGGTTCAGGTCATGTCGGATATGGACTCGCCTGCTGCCCGCAGGGCTATCCCGCCGCAGTCGCCGCTGGCTGATGAGCGCTTGGTTGAGCGCTTGGCCGAGGCAAAGGCCGGGGAGCCGCAACGCGCCATCGTGGTCGCCACCGGTGCCAACAAACCTGGGGTCGCTGCCGCGCTGACTCAGGCCATCTCCCAGTGTGGCACTGATATTCAGGATATCAGCCAGACCATCGTCTCAGGCTTCTTTTCGATGATCTTTGTGCTGAATTTGGACACTTTGAACAAAAGCCTTTCTTTTAAGGCCTTCAAGGAAAAAATCGAGGCCGCCGGAAAGAGCGTCGGCGCTGAAGTAGCTGTAATGCACGAGTCAATTCTGAAGGCGATGCATCGCCCATGAGGTACAAGTGATTTACCGACCAGAGGAAATAACCGAGACCATTCGAATGGTCGAGGCCGAACACCTGGACATACGCACGGTGACCATGGGGATCAACATGCTGGGATGCCCAGGTAAAGACCCAAAAACCGTGTCAGAGTACGTTTATAGACGTGTCGTTGATAACGCTGGCAGGTTAAAGGCGTGTGCTGATGAGGTGGAGTCCATGTATGGCGTGCCAATCATCAACAAGCGCGTCTCTGTGACCCCCATGTCGTTAATGCTCGAAGGGGCGCCTCCTGAGTCTTACTTGGCGGCGGCCCACGCGTTGGAACGTGCCGCGGTTGAGATTGGTATCGACTATATTGCCGGCTATTCAGCGTTGGTTCACAAGGGGGCGACTCCAGGTGACGCCACTTTGATGCGTTCGCTTCCAAAGGTCCTGCAGTCAACCACCAGAGTCTGTTGCTCAATTAACCTGGCCTCAAGCAAGGCTGGTATCAACATGGAGGCAACCGCTTTGATGGGTGGGATCATCTCGGAAGTGGCCCATTCAACGCACCAGGGCGCAGGAAATGCGCGCTTGGTGGTGTTTGCAAACGCCCCCGAGGACAACCCCTTTATTGCAGGCGCCATGCATGGAGTTGGAGAGCCAGACATCGTTTTAAACGTCGGTGTGTCTGGGCCTGGTGTTGTGTTGGCTGCGATTGAAAGGCAAAAAAGGCTTGAGCCTCACATGGATTTCACCGCGCTTGCCGAGACCATCAAGAGGATGGCCTTCAAGATCACTAGGGCTGGCGAACTGGTTGGGCGCGAGGTGGTAGCGCGACTTGGGCCGCCTGTGAAATTTGGTGTGCTTGACTTGTCGCTGGCTCCTACCCCGGCGCAAGGCGACTCGGTGGCAAATATCATTGAGGCCATGGGCATTGAGCGTTGTGGGACACATGGAACGACTGCTGCCTTGATGTTGTTGACTGACGCGGTGAAAAAAGGCGGCATCATGGCGTCGTCGTCAGTTGGCGGCCTTTCTGGTGCGTTTATCCCGATTAGCGAAGACCAAGGCATGGTTGACTCTACGCGTCTTGGAGCAATGACCTTGGACAAGCTTGAGGCTATGACCGCCATCTGCAGTGTTGGTCTCGATATGGTGGCACTGCCTGGTGACACACCGCCTGAGACTATTGCCGCCATAATTGCGGATGAACTGGCGATTGGGGTCATGAATCACAAGACTACGGCCTGCCGTTTGTTGCCAGTCCCTGGGGCTGGTCCGCTTGATACTGTGGATCTGGGTGGACTGCTTGGTGAACTGATCGTCATGGATGTCAAAAAGTTTGACTGCACCACCTTTATTCGACGAGGCGGTCGAATTCCCGCTCCTCTTACTGCCCTTAGGAATTAATAGCCGGATTGCAAAGGCGACGCTGAATTTTTGTTAAAACAAGAAGCCCAGTTTAAGGCCATAGTTTAGTCGAGTATTTTGGACGTCCAGGCCCAGCTCAAAGCCTAGCACCACAAATGAGGCCGTAGCATCAAGGCCAAACACCAATCTGTGGCGAAAAACGTTTATGGGATCAAAGGCAAACTCCACAGAACTGGTGGCACCTCGATAAACTGCGTGTGCATGGGTCCCAGCTCTGATAAACACAAAGTTGTAGGCAAAATAAGGGGTTAGTTGAAATAAGCCAGCTATAGAAAATCGTTTTGATACCACAAATGATGGGTGTACCTGGATCATCATCAGGTCACTTTCCCCAAGCACTGTTCCAATTGCCATCACAAACCCCATGTCTGGGATATGCTTGTAACCGTTTATGAAAGCCCATGAAACCTCAAGTGAAAGTCCCCACAGGCTGCTGTTGTACAAGGGGGTCGCGCTGCCCCCAATCCTAAATCCATGGGGCAGGCCTTTGCGCAGTCGAATCTGGTTTGTTACAAACAGGTTTCCAGGTGCCTTGCCAATACCAGGGCGGCCAAAATCGTCTGGAACCCAGTAGTCCATTTTCTTGGAAACTTCTGATAATCCAGTAATTATGGAAAGCTCATAGCCGTTTGAACCATAAGATGCAATCGGCCCAACATTGGGTGCAAGTGCGCCACCTATTTGCATAACCCAGTCTTTGTAGCCCGCAAAATCTATGGCCTCACAACCGGGACATGTCCTGTAAAACGCGCCCAGATCTGGACCGAAGTCCTTGGCAAGTGATGGTAACGCCACAAAAAGCAGTGCGATGGTAAGGCTAATCTTCCTCATTTGGTTAGACCCCCCTTGGAGCCAGATCTTACATCAAAAAAATTAATTCCACAGGTCCGCTGTAAAACAAAATATGCGCATGTCTTTATTTTGCGCAGTAACCGAGATCTTAACCTGCTTAAGATCATCCGGTTTTACATCAAAATCGACTCGGTACCAAATTCCATCATCAATTTGCAAGACTCTTTCCATGGCCAATTTTTCACCAAACCAGATCTTAACTGTTGCTGGGGTACCTCTGTTTTGTTCTATTGCCCTTTGGGTTTGGCCAAAATGCACTGTCAATCGTTTGGCATGAGGCAGGTTGCTCCACGTAGCTTCCAAGATACCCGCATCGCCTGGAGGATGGGCCCATATAACCTTTCGCATCCTACCGTCGATATCACGTTCGATTGGACCAGCGAATTTCCAATCGTGAACGGGACCGCAGTACCAGCGCCCCTGGGTGAAATTGGTGCAGAACGATGTCTTTTCCTTGATAGTTGTTTGGACCTTTGCATCCTTTATATTTTCCAAAAAACTGTAAACCAATTTTCCTTTTTCAAGGCTGCGCCAATGGTGGACAGTAATCTTGCCTGCCTTTTGAGAGCTGACCGCCTCAAAAGCGGCAGGGACGTTGGGATTTCGCTCGCCTAAGGAGCCTATTACCCATAGGTTTGAGACTTTAGAAAACTCATAAAGATCCCAGACTTCTGCCATATCTATCTTGAGCCCTTGGAAATGGGGGGCACCAGCTGAGGCCCATGAAGGTGAAAAGATGACCAAGTCGCCTTCTTGCCAACCGTCGCGAACAATCTGCGCTGCTGCCTGCCAGTCTTCGGCATCAGGGACCCTGGCAGTTTGGTGAATGCCAAGTGCAAGATAAACAACGGCAATCAGTGGTAATAAAAGCCAAGCTGCTGTCACGAGGAGTTTTTTCATTGCTTGCCCCCCTTGTAATAGGCGTTTAGCAGGGGCACTCCATCTTGCTCAATCACAAGCGTTGGAATTGGGCTGTCAAGATAATGTCTTGCATCAGCTTCGAGATCCAGAAACTCCTTGTGCCAATGAAAGAGATAGATATCTGCATTTTTATCCTTCCAGGCTGGTTTGATGTCTTTTCGCAGCATCCCATCGCGCCAGTAAAATCGAATCGCGTCATAGACGGAGTCATGGAAATCAACCTTTGCGTTTGGGGGGGCTTCCTCGTTAAGCCATGATAGGGTGGAGTAGGCTGTATTTCCCCAAAACTCTCGCTGCATTTTGTGTTTTCCCATGGCCCCAAAACCGCCAAAGAAGGCGTTGTAGAACGTTGAGCCGTTGGTGTAGCCATGGAGGGTGTCACGGGTTGCAGGGACGATGAAGGCGAGTGCGATCAGCGCAGTTATTATGGCTTTTGACCAGCGGTGTCGGTTTTGGGTTGCTATTGTTAATATGCGATCAAACGCGACACCAGCGAAGATCATCAGGAATGGTACTCCAGGCATCCAGTGCTTGGTGCCACCAAAGATCGGGGTCTGTGGATGGGCTATAACTGCGAATGGAACTAGGAAATTTAACAGCAAAAACGATGTCAGGCCGGGGGTTTGGGCCAGGATTCCGTTGGCAAGGACAGGGGAAGGGGCAGGGACAGGGACAGGGTCAGGGACAGGGACAGGGGCAGGGGCCTGTGTGATGCTGGTTGCTTTGGCGATGATGGGCCGGAAAATTCGCAGCCAGGCTGTGTGTGCTAGGCCTACCACCGCTAGTATCGCCGTCATGCCTGACAGGGTCATTGCGGACATAACAAATGGAAATGCCACTGGAAATGGGGGTTTAGTAAACAAAGTGCCATAGTAATAGGCCCAATAAAAAACGTGCTTGGCGTGAAAGCCAAAGTACCACTTTAGATGGCCGATTGGGTCAAACCACAGTCTTGGCCAAAGGGCATAGTAGATCAGTGGTGAAATGAACAGCATCGCAAAAAATGCCAAGGGGATTGGCGGAATCTGCAGGCCTCGGCCAGACCAAGAGAACTTGAAGTCCTTGCGCCAATGCCATACCCACCACATCAGGAAAATTATAGGCAGGAAAAAGGCGTTATGTTTGGTGTTAAGGGCTAAACCCCAGACCACTGCTGTAAGGATGGCCCATCTCCAGGACCCCCGCGGACGCGTTCGTCCAGGCTCAGGGCCAGGCAAGGTCACCGAGCGGTAAAAACAGTAAGCGGTCGCAAACGACATGGTGACCATTGGCATGTCAAAGCATGAAAAATGCGAATGCCAAAAGGCGTGTGGGGTAAGCATCCATCCTATGGTAGCCGCAAGCGCAACACGACGATTTGTATATCTGGCTGCAAAAATATACAGCAGAAAAATCAAAAAGCTGTTTGTAACCAAGGCTGGGAAGCGCATGGCTGTGGCTTCAGACATGATTCCTAGCATTGTTTTTGGAGGCGCCCGCTGATGATACCAAGCCTTTGACCAAGGCGCTTTCTCTGGATCCTGCATCTTGCCAAATAGCCGCCAAGACAGGCCAAACATTATCTTAGGAAGTGCAGGGTGCTCACCGTTGTATTTGAATGCCTTGTTGACTTCCGCCTTGGTGAAAGCCCGCTTGGGATCCTTTGCTAGGACATCAAACCAGTGGGAGTACTGCTCCCCCGCGTTAAAATAAAATCCCTCGTCTCTGGAATACCCAATATCCAGGGTGAGGAGCAGCATCACTAGGAACAAAGTGGCCAAGAGCCCACCAATCGCGTAATCAAGGCGGTTAATGGGGTTTGGCATCTGGTGTTACTCCGAAAATCTGAACAGTTCGCTGCCAAATCCGTGATAGGCGACTCGAATTTGACATAGATAGGGCAGACCAGCAGGGTTGGTGCGCTTGTCACCCTGCCAGAGGTTGATTCCGGCTTGTGCCCCTTTATACAGGTTTGCAAAGACGCGGTCCAAGCCTTCTTTATCTACACCTTTCAATCCAAGCACAGGCGCAGCCGCCGTCATAACCTCATCAAGCTGCGCTCTAAGTGGCAGACAGGTATCAGCCCTTAGCGCAGCTTCAAAATCTACAGACCTTGGGTCATACTTTGGGTCTACAGAGGCCTTGGGAATAGTAAATTCATGGGCAAGGACGATTTCCTTGGAATCTTTGTCGATTCGATTCATTTGGGCCAAGGTCTCGCCTAATTCACCCTCCAGCGCCTTTGTTACCTTGCCAACGAAGATGGTCCTTAAGGCCTCGGTAGCATCTCGCGCTGCCTGCTGTTTGCGCTCCGCTGGCAGGTAAAGACCCTGAATCTTCGCCGCCAAGGACCAAGTCAGAGCCTCGTTTCCAGCCGCTGCAGCGTCCTTCATCTGTTTAAGCCAAGTGTCGGCCAAAGCTTGGTTTGCCCATGGGCGGGAGGTCTTGAGCGTGGTCTCCAGTGCGGCTGCCTTGGCGGCCAATTCCATACGGGCATCACCGGTGGCTTGGCCAAACTGCTTTTCATAAATGGCCAACAAGCGCTGTCTGACCGGTTCAGGCCTAGATGCCACCTCAGGTAAATCAGCCGCTTGCAGATATACCTCGACCGCTCCATCTATATCCCCAGTTACTTCCAATGCATAACCCAGATACGCCAAGCACTCAAAACAGGGGCTTTGCTCCTGTGAGGCTTGCGTAAACAGGGCGATTGCCTTGGCAGGATCCTTTTCCAGGACTTTGCGTCCAGCCAGAACTTTATCAGATTCGCACCCAGTGACCAGCATGGCACCGGCGATAAGCAACAGACCCAAACGCCGCATTGTTTAGCCTCCAAAATGGGCGGTGAAAAGATATCACATAGCAGGCCTTAAACCAAGCGAGCAAGGGCCGATATTCCGGTAAAAAGTACAGATTTTGAGTTGAACGCATCTTGCAAGCCAAAGTGATGGCCCAGCTGTTTTTGGTAAGACTAAGGTTCCTGACGGTTATGGTTGCCAGTCAAACACCAACTCAACCCTGCGGTTTTTGGCCATGGCCTCAGGGGTGTCTGCAGGATCTAGGGGCTGGCTAAAGCCTACTGCCTTGACGGTAATCTTGTTGCGTGGAACTTTTTGCTTTAACAGCACCGCTTGAACTGCCTCTGCCCTGCTCCTGGAAAGAACAATGTTTTCGGCTTCTGTGCCGGTACTATCTGAGTGACCAACGATTGTTACGGTTAGACCTGATAAACGCTTTAATAACATTGCTGTGGCCTTGGCTACTGCAGCGCCTTGTTCATCTAAGGCGATTTTTCCCAAAGGAAATCCAATAGTACCAAAGTGACCTGAAACGTCCCAAATTCCGCTTGGCGCAGGTGGCTTTGGCGCCAAAGTTGCCTTTTTATCAGCTGTACATTCTTGATCTGAGTCCTGTGGCATGCTTTCCAAACCCCAGTCTTCGTCAGGGGCTGGAGGTGCTGGTGGACCGCCAAATCTAGTTGACCAGAAGGCACCAATGCCGCCTTCGCCAGCGTTGCCAAAGATGGTGTCCAGTTTCCAGGCATGGCTTAAGCGGTACTGCACGTTACCTTGCACCATGTTTTCGCCGGGGGGAGCATTGTGGTGATACACAGTTTCGATGTAAAGCTGCCTGTTAATCTGCTTGCCCACGGTCACAATTGGCTGACTAGCGCTTGAGCCGAACCCAAGCCCAAGATTGTCTACACCAATCAAGTCAAAGAGTTGTCGCTTTAAGTTTGGGTTGTGAAACCTGTCCACTAATTTAGCGGCTTCCCTACGTACCTTACCCCCTTGGTCGTCTACGACGTCTACGCGGCCGGTGATTAGCAATGTCAGTATCTGATAAGGGGGAAGGGACGGCACGGATCTAAGCACTAGTTCTGGTTTTGAGGCCTTCCCCTGGATCTTGACCATCACGTGGGTTTCAACCACTTTTGACCTTGCCACGAGGTAAATCATCGGATCCAGCGGCCTGACGACTGGTGGAAGGTCGGCATCTGCTAAAACCTCGGCCGTTTCGACAGCTTTGTTTGGTTGATTTGCACAGCCACCAGCTAGGGTCAGTCGACCAAACCTGATGTCAAAGCGATTGTCAAACAGGCTTAAAAACCCACCTGGTAAGATGTCAAAACCCCCGGTCACATCTACGTCTGGTCCATCGCGGTCTAAAACTAGGCGTCCTCCTATTGAAAGATCCAGGCCTCTGCCAGCAATTGGAAGGGGGTCTTTTATTTCAACATCCAAAACAAGGTGACCATCCCCAGCAAAAAACGACGGTTTTAGTACAGTTTTGCCTTTGACTCCTGGATCAGAGGGAATTGGTGTCGCATCAGGAACTTTCTCACCAGTGAAATCTAATCTGCCTTTGGTAATAACCATTTTGGTTAAAAATTCGCCAGGAGCAGCCGAGAAATCAATGGCAATTTTTGCATCGGCCTTTGCTACTGGGACCCCTGGTTGGACCACTGGGAAGCGCTTGGCATCAATTTGCGCGGCCCCTTGCATGGACCATGCGGACCAGATCGCACCTCGATGGTCTGATGGCGTTGCAACAAAGCTGGCAGACCCTGTGGCCGTCAACAAACCTTTGGCACTTGAGGCCGAGGCTTTGGTTATTGATAGCTTGTTTCCAGCAAATTCGACTGCGACATCAAGATCGTCAACTGTTCGGTTTAGAGGCAAAAAAGTCGCAATGGCATCGTTAGTTTCGATGGTTCCATTTAACAGCGGGGTACCTAATGTCCCTTCAAGGGTGACTTGCCCCAAGAGCCTGCCTCTAGGCTGATAAAAAATCTTCAAAAACGGGGCTGCCAATTGAAAAGGTAAGTTTATAGACGCACTTCCAGTTAGCTTGGCATCCACTGGCACTTCTTGATGGCGATGCATCCTTTTTAGGTTAATGGCACTGGTGACCCTGGCTGTAAGGTCGCCATCTCCAATAGACAAAAGGTAGTTTTGTGAATCTGGTTCCACCTTAAAAGAAACCTTCAAAGGGGACTCATCATTTTGGGTAAAGTATTTACCGTCAGCTTCGCCTTGGATTTGAAGCTTGTCTAGGCTACCTTGGCCATCGATTGCTTGGTTGACCAAGAAATCTGCCCCACTGGGAGCAGACCAGACTGGGCGAAATCTATCTGCGGTCAGGTTTTTAGCATCAATGTGCAGTTTCAAAGGCTTGTCGTCCAGCCAAGTTATTGAAGGCCTCTGCAAATCAAGATGCAACGGCAGCTTTAAAGAGGCTGTGGCTGTAGGATCCGCGTTTTCACCCACCAGCACCTTAAAGTCACCAAGGTCGTCAGCTTGGTCCCAGGTAAAGTTGACTTGGCCAACATCGTGTCCTCGCCAGTGGATGTCTTTCCCCAAGGCTTTTACATGGAGTATCGGGTCATCCATAGTGCCCGAAATTTCCACGGTCACTGTGGCTTGTCCCATGAAGAAAAGTTTTGGGAAGGCTTGGTTTAAGCCTGCAAGATCCTTAATTTCTGCCTGAATCAAACCTGAAATTGGCCCTTGTGGAACAGTCAGGCTTCCGGTTGCTTCATTAAGATGGATATTTGCCTGCAAATCAGCAGTTAACTCTCCAACAGGTCCATCCAAAGCTATTTGTATATTGGATGGTTCATCGTCAGCGGCAAAATCTATTGTCACCTTCAAGTTTCCAAGTGATAGACCGCGAAAGGCCGCGTCTTCACTGGTTGCCTCAAGGGTCAGCTTTTCGCCAAAAGCCCAAGCGTTCAGTTTTACCGTGGCAGTGCCGGTATATCCTTCAATCCAGTCAAAAAGGGAATTAAGACCAATTTTGTACGACGCTTGGGTGTCTTGTTGGCCTTCAGCCTGCTGTTGGGTTTGGCCAAATCCAACCCCAGGAAGCAACATCACAACAGCGATGAATGGTGCAATTTTTTTCATTAAAAAGTTTGCCCCCATCCAAAGTGAATCGCCCATCTAGGCTCGTCGTATATCCCTGGATCATTTAAGCGAAAACCAGCATCTAGTCTAATTAACCCAAGCGGGCTGTCGTATCTGATGCCTGGGCCTGCCGCGTAGTTCCATTCCTTTGGCTTAAATGTGCGCTCCTTGCTTTGCACATCTCCTATGTCCAGGAATGTCACCAAAAAGATTGGCCCCCAAACATTGAAACGAAACTCGATGTTGCTTTGTATTGAGGTGAATCCGCCAGTTGGAATTACCTTGCATTCGCCATCAGTTTCGCAATCTAGGATTCGTGGTCCCAAGCGTCTTGAGCCAAAACCTCGCATGCTGTATCCGCCACCTAAGTAAAGGTGTTCACTGATTGGGGCGGCCGCGTTTTTGCCAAAGGTAATTATGGAGCCTACGCTGAATCGAGCTGCCATGCTCAGCCATTTTATTGGCTGCAAATATCCTGTTAAAGTTCCGATGAATTTGTTGTAACTGAAGTGGCCGCCAAGTCCAGCGATATGGTAGATAAATTCCAATGTTACGCCGTTGCTGGGCGCCGTGATCGAATCTGTCAGGTACAAGATAGCCTTAAATTCCATGTAGCTTAGCAAGTAAGGATCTCGGTAATCCAGGCCCAACGGAGTGTCTTCATTATCCAAAGATGGGCTTACGCTAAAAAAGTCAAAAAACCTCAAGTTATAGGAGGTTCCAAGAAGCAGCCTACCAAAAAACCACCTGGAAACGCCCATTCGATTATGGATCGACCAATACTGATAACCTTCCGCTAAATCAAGGAAAAACGAGGGAGACCAGTCCCACAAAAGGTGAGGTTCCAAAAAGCCCTTTTTAGACAAACTAGGAGAGACCTCGACAACTGGTCCATGCTCTTTAAGGCGCCAAGGAACCGGCAATTCGGCATAGCCACCAATCATTTTCAAATCAAATCGAGTCAGGTTTCCAAACAGGTTTGTATGGCCATAGTCAGCCCTTAAGTGCTGTTGCCATCTGATGTTTTCCATGGTCACTTGGGCACCAAGTCGCAGGCTTTGAGGGTCTGCTTCGTCAAGTCGCACAACCAAATCCGCCTGGCCGTTTTCCACCTTGGTTACTGGGCGAGCCAGCACCCAGCGAAAGACTCTGGCCGCTTGAAGTGCTTGCTCAACTTGCAGGACCAACGCAGGCGAGTATGGTTTTCCAATTGCAAAACGGACGTCTGGTTTAATGTCTTTTTCCCGGACCTTAACCAAGCCTTCGAAGACTATGTTTTTGATGGTTGCATATGGACCTGGCTTGATAACGACGTGAACGTCGGCGAAAAAGGCGTCTTCATCAAGCTCTGCTGTGCCGGTGACCTCTGCAAGGGGATATCCTTCCTGTAGCAATTTCTGCCTGATGTTTCCAACGGTTTCGCCTAGGAAAACCGTTGCTCATGGGCCTTGTGGCGAAAGTGCGGAGTGTTTTTCTATTTTTTCACGATGTTCGCCGTCAAAGTCTGATTCTCCATCAACTATCCACTCGAAATGTAGGTTTCTGACTGTAGCTCTGGGGCCTTCGTGGACTTTGAAGACTAGGTCGACTTTTTTCTTTGTAGGTTCAAAAACCTCAAGGGATATGACTGACGCATCAAAAAATCCGTAGGATTTGTAAAGCTCAACCAGCCTTTTTGTATCGACGCTTGTTAAGGCCTCGTCGTAGACATACCTAGGGGTGAAGGGTACCCAACTGGTTTCCCCTGCAAAAAGATGCTTAAGCAGTAAGTCTTTGCTAAGACTGTCCGCACCCTCAAATCGGATGTGACGGATCAGGCGGCCATCGCCAATTATTTGGTCTTTTTTAGCGCATGAAACCTGTAAAACCATTAAAAGGACCCAGAAAATAACGCTGAGCTGACGGGTCCTCATTAAGCGTTGGTCTCCTAGCTATCCCATCCGGACAATGCTGCAAGTTGTCGTCCTTAAGACGCCATCTATCAACTGGATTTTTGCGTAAGAGACACGTGCCAGGACGTTCATGTCCTCGGCCTCGACTCTGGCGATTATGTCGAATTGGCCGGTGACAACATCGCAGGTAGTAACCTCTGGGATTTTTTGCAGTTCTTCAATGATGTGCGATATCTTGCCAGACGCCGCTTCGATAAGCACATAGGCAGATGCTGTCATAATTAAGAGCCTCCTCGCTTGGTTATCAAGGCTTTAAACCTGTCTAAGGGGGAGCTAACAGTCTTGGTAAAACTGCCAACGGCTGATTCTTTGGTCGGGTTTTGAATCCTATGTCTTAGGGCCAAAGCCTCAGGGTTTTCAGGGTCTAACAACAGAACTCGGCGGATTTTATCTAGGGCTTTTTCTGTTTCTTGTCCCCTGCGATGGAATTCGGCCAGCGCTAACAAGGCATCTGGAAAATCCTCTTCAATTTTTAATGCCTGTTCAAGAAGTTCTGGAATTCGTTGCTGATTTTCTTTGGATGGTGGCATGACCATAATCGCCTTTGCCATCCACACCAAATAAGCAGGTTCAGAGTTGTCCATCCTGAAGGCTGTCTCAAAATTCGCCAAGGCTCCTTTAGGGTCAGGCTGATTTAAAAGAATCTGGCCTTGTTTATGCAGATCCCAGGCCTCAAAGATTCCAACCAGCCGAGCGTCAAGGCTTGGTGTGTCGATCTCCAGCACTTTGTTATATTTAATTCGGGTCTGTTTATCCAACAGCTGTTCTTTTATCTGGTTTAACATGCCATGGATCTCTGCAAGGATGTTTTCTCCCTTGGCTGTAATCAGACCAGAGTATTTTGTTGCGATCCATTTTCGCCTAGTTCTTAAATATGCCATGTAGATGGTAGATATTCTGGCATCGACATTAATGCCTAACACCTGGTAATAATTCTTTTCTTTAAAGTCCACCAAGGTTTGGCAAAGCTCTTCCTCAATAGGATTCAAGTCCTTTGTTAGATCAGAATCAAAATCGAGGGTTAACTCGATCACAGGCTCTGCTATCGTTGCCACGCCTACTGGAGCCTGGTCGTAGGGTAATGACACCTCTGGAAGTGCGGAACTCACTTCAGGGGCTGCTTCTGTCGGTTCACTTACTGGCGGCTCTTCCTTCACCACACTTACAAGCCCCGCAACGTGAAGAGAAAACAGGAATCTCGCGGAGCTTTCTTGGCTGTAGATGTTGTCGTCAGCCATTGTCAGGTGCCCTGCAAACATCTCGCTGGCCAGTTGGGAATGACCAAATTGTAGCTGAGCATTCCTGAGCATTGCGAATGCTTCACTGCGAATCACCAACTTGCCCCCATTTTTAAGCTTACAGGTTGCTTCCAAAATTTCCTTTGTTGGCACCTTCGATACTGCCTGCATCAACAGTAAATCCGTATCAATCCGAGGGTTTATTGGCTCGCCATCGAGTTTGGCCTTTGGGATAAATTCTAAAGACGAATATGCCTTGGGCATCATCAAGGCTACTACGCTTCTGGAATATGAAGATTTTAACTGTTTAACATCTAGTTCAAGCTGGGGAGCAGCTTTGGTCAAGTCTTCAAAAGAACGGATTTCTTCCAATTTCTCGGGGTCGTATAGCAGTTTGGACCGTGTCAAGTATGCTTGGACACTCCAATCCTCTACATCGGTGCTGAAATCTCCCAAATGACCGTTGTAGACCAGCATCTTGGTCTTCCCATCTTCTGATGTAAGTACCAGTAATCCAGTTAATTCTTTTTGTTCTAAGGATTTTAAAACTCGATAAAAACCCCACGGAGGGACAGTCATAAGTACCTCTACAAAGATGGTCCAGGTACTATAACAGGAAACGCGTGAAGTTCAGCATTTTTTTTGTGGTGTCATGGATTCAACGGCCTTTTTAAGCTTACGGATGTGAGCAGGTGTTGTTCCACAGCACCCCCCCAGAAAAAGGGCTCCAAACTCGCTGGCAAAGTGGTGCATTACACGTGCAAATTCGTAGGGTCCCAAGTTGTAAGACATAACGCCATTAATGTTCTCAGGCAATCCAACATTTGGAAGCACGGCCAACGGTAGCGACGACAGATGTGCTATCTGTTGCAGCGATGGCCGCATGGTATGAGGCCCTTCACAGCAGTTTAGCCCAAAAGCGCACACCCCAGGTAGGGTGGTTATTGCGGTAATGGCTTGGGCCATTGTGGTGCCCAAAAGCATGGTTTGTTGGCTGTTAATCGTTACAGTGCAGATGATGGGAACAGGCCTGCTTAACGCCTTCATAGCGCTATTTGCAGCTTCAATCGCTATTTGTGCCTGTAAAATGTCTAGGCACGTTTCAATTTGAAGTAGATCAACCCCTCCAGCCAGAAGCCCAGAGACTTGGTCGTGGTAGGCCTCAAACATTTCGGCCCAAGATATCTGATTAAGGGATGGCAACCGGTTAGTTGGCCCCACGGAACCAGACACAAATACTGGCCGCGATTTGCAATCTTGTACAACTGTTTTTGCCAAGTTCGCGGCCTTTTCATTTAGTTCAAAGGCGCTGTCGGCCAGCCCATATTTCTGCAAAAACACTGCATTAGCGCAAAAGGAATTGGTTTCTATGACGTCTGCGCCAGCATCAACATAGCTTTGGTGGATGTCTTGGATCACATCTGGTCTGGTTTTTACCAAAATCTCGCTTAATCCTTCATATCCATCAAAGTCATCTGGCGACAGTTCGCGTGCTTGAATCTGAGTGCCCATCGCACCATCGAGAATAACAATCCGATCTTTTGCAAGTTCAATGACAGGGGACTCTCCCAAGACAAGCCTCCGTGCTACAATCGCCACCGATGAAACTGACTTTACCAGCTAAAGTGGCCCTTGGAATGATTGCACAGATTGCTGTTTTCTGTGCTGCGTTATTGTTTTTAGCCGTCACATCTGAACGTCTTTCTGAGGATTTGACCATTTTAAAACAGGAGCTGGAACCAGCAACTGATGACCTGCGTGCGCTAGTTACTGAGATTAAGAACCATGAAGACCTGCTTACTACAGGTAGCATGGATGACCTAGCTAGGGTCGCTAGATGGTTGCCTCAATCAAGGATTACCAGCCGGTTGGTTTTGGATGCTAATGCCTTAAAAAGAGCCACAACTTCAAGATTGGTACAAGATTCTGCGGCGCAGGAATTGTCGTCGGCCGTGGCCCTTTTGGAGGAGAGCGTTTTTGGTAACAGGCTCCTGTCTGGGATAGACAGGCCTGCCTGGATCGGTGGGGCTGCAAATCCTCCAAAGAATCACAGCACTTTGTTAGAGCAGGCCTTAAGTCGTTTGGCAACTGCTTTGAAGTATAAACGCGAGCACGAGGCGCTGGGCATGGCCAGGGACTTGCTGCGAGTCATGAGGTACACCAGGGAAAACGTGACGGTGGCCTTCAAAACTGCGTCCGCAGTAAGGCGTGATGCGGATCATGAATTGCTGAAGCGACGTTCCAAGGCTTCAATTGGCTTCGTGGTGGCGATTTCAGGCAGTGTCGTGGCGGCGCTTGTACTGCTGTTTTTCTCGATCAAGTCCCTTCGCCCAGTTGGAGACTTGGCTTCGGCGGTCAGGCGACTGGCAGCTGGTGATTACTCCGAAGTTTCAATGCGTTCGTCACCTGAGCTTGCAGATCTGTCAGAGGCGTTAAACTCGATGGCAGAAAACCTGCGTCATCGTGAAAGTGAACAAGAGCGCCGTAGTGAAGAAATGATGCGAACTGAGCGCTTGGCTGTGGTTGGTAGGATGGCTTCTGTTGTTGCCCATGAGGTTCGCAATCCCCTGAATTCAATAGCTTTAAACGTGGACCTGCTTGGTGAGATGCTGGCGAATAATGGCAAATCCTTGGAGGTGCTGAAGGCCGTCCAAGGTGAAGTTGATCGGCTGGCAGATATTACCGAGGAGTATTTGCGTTTTGGCCGCATGCCAAAGGGTGTGATGGCTATTTGCGATCTGACGCGGATAGTTCGAGATACCATGGACTTCATGTCTGGCGAATTTGCTGGTGCCCAAATTAAAACATCAATGGACCTGCCTTCTGACGCCTTGAAAGTGGTAACCGATGAGGGCCAATTTCGCCAAGCGCTTATGAATATTCTAAGAAACGCCCTTGAGGCTATGCCCACGGGTGGTACACTGACCTTGGTTGCGTTTGAGGAAAACGACCGCGTTGTCCTGAAGGTCACCGATACTGGGGTTGGCATTGAAGACAGCTTTAAAGAGCGACTGTTTGAGCCTTTTGCTACCACTAAAGCCAGAGGGACTGGGCTTGGGCTGGCTTTTGTTCAGCAGGCGGTCCAAGAGTCTTCAGGGCGCGTTTCTGTAGAGTCGAATTTGGGTGAAGGGACTACAATCACCTTGGAGTTGAGGCGAAGTGTTTGATTTGACGCTTTAATTGCTTAAAGGAGGCTGCTGATGTGGGTTAAATCTTGGAAAGTCGCTGTTTGGATGCTGGTGGCTGGTGTGGCGTTGGTTAGTTGCCGCACCGCAGCTCCCGAGCGAGGGGTTGATATGGCGAAGTTTAACGAGAAAGACGTTGCCGCAAGGCGCGCTCAGTTTGTGGACGTCACGATTACCGTGGATCCAGCCACAGTTTCTGCCGCTGACAAGCAGGTGTTGACCCATCTGATAAATGCGGCCCAAGTCATGGGGCGGCTGTTTTGGGTGCAGGCATCTGACAGCGGCACAGCCTTGTTAAAAGAGATCAAGGCTAAGGCGGTTGAAAACAAGGAATGGCAGGTTTTGGCCGAGTTGATTGATATCCATGCTGGGCCATGGGACAGGCTGGATGATAACGCCATCTTTTATGGCCAGGCCCCAAAACTGCCTGGCGCCGCGTTTTACCCAGCTGACATGACTGTTGCGGAGTTTGAGAAATGGATTGCTGACAATCCTGACGACAAAGAGAGTTTTCAGTCTGGTTTCACGCTGATTCGACGTCAAGAAGGTCGCTTGGTTGCTATCCCTTATTCAAAGGCATACGAGGCAGAACTGACCTTGGCCGCAAGTGAACTGCGTAAAGCCGCGGATCTAACCAGCGATGCGACCTTGGCCGCTTACTTAAGGTCAAGGGCAGACGCCTTTTTGTCCGACGACTACTATGAAAGCGACATGCTTTGGATGGATTTAGGGACTGGGGAAAATCCGTCGGTTGTTGAAGTAACCATTGGTCCATACGAGGTTTATGAAGACAACCTGTTTAATCTGAAAACCGCCTTTGAGGCTTTCGTGACGTTGACTGACGTTGCCGAGACTGAAAAGCTGAAAAAACTTGAAGGCATGACTGACAGTTTGGAGGCGAATCTTCCCATCGAAGACCGCCACAAAAACTTTGCTCGTGGGACTTCATCTCCGATTCGGGTGGTTAATGTGGTTTATACCGCCGGTGACACCAGGGCTGGTGTCCAGACCTTGGCCTTTAACCTGCCAAACGATGAGAGAGTGCGCCATGCCAAGGGCAGCAAGAAGGTGATGTTGAAAAACGTTGGAGAGGCCAAGTACCACGGCATCTTGGAGCCAATTGCCAAGGCAGTGCTGGCGCCTGAACTGATTCCAATGCTTTCATTTGATGCCTACTTTAACTTTATTTTGATGCATGAAATCAGCCACGGTCTTGGACCAGGATTTGTAACTGCGCCCGATGGTTCCAAGATCACCTTAAACGTGGCTTTAAAAGAGACATATTCAGGGATTGAAGAATGCAAGGCAGATGCTTTGGCTGTTTACAACACAATGCACTTGGTCGATACAGGGTTTTTGCCTGCAGATCTTGGTACTCACACTGGTGCTACGTATCTTGCTGGTTTATTTAGATCTGTCAGATTTGGCATCAGTGAGGCCCATGGTGTGTCAAACATCATGCAGTACAACTTCTTGAAGGAATTTGGGGGTATCACCTACGACGAAGCAACTGGGCTTTTTGGCCTGAATTACAAGCTTTTTGTTGAAGGCATCGCGGCTTTGTCAAAACGGCTGCTTGAGATTGAGGCGCTTGGGGATCTTGAAGGTGCGAGGGCATTTATCAAGAAGTACGGTTTTATGCCACCTGAAGTCGCCAAGGCTTTGGAAAAGCTTGCTCATATCCCGGTTGATATTCGTCCTGTCTACACTTATGCCAGTGAACTTGGTGCGAAGTAACGCCGTAACTTAAATGTCTGATAATCAAAAGGGATTAGAAGCCGAGATCTTGATAGAAAAGCTGGTCCACCGAGGGGCTGGCCTAGGCAGGATCGACGGTCAGGTTTGTTTGGTGCCCTTTACTGTTCCAGGCGATCTGGTCAAAGTGCAAGTCACCAAGAGGCGCTCAGGGATGGTCGAGGCAGAAGTTGCCAAAATTATTGGGCTAGGGCCAGGTCGGACGCACCCAAAGTGTGAGGTTTTTGGGCGGTGTGGAGGCTGTCAATGGCAGCACATCGCATATGACAGACAACCTGAATTTAAGGCTGAGGTTCTGCTTGATACTTTCAGGCGCATAGCAGGTTTGGAGCTGCCAAAACCGCAGGTGATATCTGGAGACGCTTGGCAGTGGCGGGCCAGGATTGAACTGCACGCATCAAGGCAAGGTTTGCTTGGCTTTTATGCTGCTGGTAGTCATGACATAGTTGAGCATGACTCATGCCCAATTGCCTGGCCAGAATTGAGTGAGTTGATAACTCCCATTCGCAGACTTGTTGCCAAGTTTCCTCCACCAGATAAAGCCACCATCGAGCTTGTAGCTGGTGCGGATCGCAAGGTGGTCGCCGTTATAAGAGGCTACAAGACACCGGAAATTGCCAAGAAGCTGAGCCGGGTACCTGGAATATCAGGTGTTCATGCACAGGTGGCTGGTCCAGGGTGGGTTTCCTTCGGCCAGAAACTGGTACGTTGGGACGTTCCAGGGCCTGATGGTACGATTCCCATGCAGCTAGACCCACGTGGCTTTTCCCAAGCTAACCCTGGCTTGAATGCGCAATTGGTTTCAACCGTTGTTTTGGCAACAGACCCAGATGACAAGGTACTTGAACTTTACGCTGGGGCTGGAAACATAACGGTTCCACTGGTGATGCAGAAAAATCAGGTGGTTGCAGTCGAGGTAAATAGACAAGCCCTTTTGGCCTGCCAAAGCTTTTTACAACCCCGCGGAAAGACAGCTGAATTTATCCCAGGCAAGGTAGACACAGTAGTCAAAACGCTAATTGGTCGCCACTTTGATCTCCTGATTGCAGACCCACCCAGAACTGGCCTAGGTCCAGTCACAGAACAGATAGTAAGACTAGCTCCAACCAAAATCGTCCTAGTTTCATGCGAACCATCAACCCTAGCTAGGGACCTGAAGGTGCTGACCAACGCAGGCTACATCATAGACAGCACAACAGTAATAGACATGTTCCCCCAGACTTGGCACATCGAATCCATAGTTTTGTTGTCCAAGCATTGATGTAGACAAAGCCGGAGATGAATTGATTCAATATCGGCTGTAAGCGAAATCGCTTACTCACAAGTCAAAAGAACATAACAAAGGTCGAAGGATAAGCTTTTATCAATCAGCGCCTGATGTTTCGGGGATTATTTATATTTTTATTGCCACCCTCGCGGCTTCATATATGGCCTCAAGCGCAGACCTGGCCGCCTTTGCGTCTCCGATTGTGTAAACCTCTTTTGCCAAGTCTTCCTTTTCGCAGAAGCAGGTTGCAGGTCTGGAACCGACGGCAATTATTACGTTGTCATAACCTTCGAACTTTACTTCCTTTCCGTCTTTTTCACAGTAAAGAGTGCCGTCGGCATATTTTAGGGCCTTTGTATTTACATGAGTGTCTATGCCGTTTTGCCTAAATCTTTTGCGCAAGGAGTCTCTGACGGTCATGTAAAGGTCCGGCGCGATAGTTGGCCTCATCTCTATTACTGTCACTTTTTCGCAGTAATCTTGCGCAAATTCAGCGGTTTCTACCCCCACCATTCCGCCGCCAATAACTATTGCACTGTTTTTGAGCTGAACTTTTCCGCAGAGCACCTCGATTGCACATACTACGTTGTCACTGTCAAATCCTTCCATATTGGGAACACAAGGTAATGCCCCCGTGGCATCAATAAAGACATCAGGTGCAAACGCTTTTACATTTTCATCGGTGGCTTTTTTATTCCACTCAAATTTTACGCCGTACTTATCGCACATATAAAGATAATGCTTTATTACACGGCATATTCCCTGTTTAAAAGGTGGGTATGCGCCCAACAAAAACTGACCGCCAGCTCTGTTTCTGCCGTTAGCTTCAAATACCGTGACATCGTGTCCTCTTTCGGCTGCGATTTGTGCAGCGTACAGGCCGCCCATACCGGCGCCAGCGATAAGCACCTTTTTCTTTGTGTCGGCCTTTGTGTAACGAATGTCCTTTCTGTTATTGGAAAACGGGTTAAAAATGCAGGATACCCCCCAGTCTCCCTCTTGTAAGGTGTCGTGATCGTTAAAGCTCATACATCGCTGAGTACAACCAATGCAAGGAACTATTTCTTCTTCTCTGCCTTCCTCAAGTTTTTTAGGATAAAAAGGATCTGCAATACTCGCCCTTCCAAGGCACAAGTAATCACACACGCCCCTTTCAAGCAGATCTTCCATCAGATACGGAGTGGACAGCCTGCCTGCAAGGCCTACAGGTACGTTGACATAATCTTTAATGATACTGCACGCTTTCCAGTTCCAGCCTTCCTCAAAGTCCGGTGGGGGTACTATTACATCCCAAGCCGCGTAAGTACCTGCAGATACGTTTATGGAATCGGCCCCGCATTTTTCCATAAGTTTTGCAAAGGCTATAGCTTCATTCTTTTCCAGTCCGCCTAAGCGTCCCTCGACGGTGTCTATTCTGACGATGATTACAAAGTCCTTGCCGCAAGCTTTTCTTATGCCTTCGACGATGTCTCTGTGGAATTTGGTTCTGCCATAAAAATCGCCACCGTAAGCGTCAATTCTCTTGTTTGTTCTGGGGCTTAAGAACTGCAGTCCCATGTATCCGTGCGCACTGTGAAACTCAACTCCGTTAAATCCGGCTTTTTTTGATCTTACCGCAGCATCTACGTAGTTTTGCACCATTTCGTCGCATTCTTCGGTTGTCATTTCATGAAGCACTTCCCGGTACACAGGTGACGGAAGTACAGAGGGAGAATAAGGTGTTTCGCCTATCATGGCTTTCAGTGTTTCTCTGCCGGCGTGATGCAACTGCAAGATAGCTATGGAGCCGTTATTCTTTATGGAATTTGCCAGGTTGGTCAGTCCTTCCAGGTAGATATCGTCATAAGCTCTAGGCTGTCCAGGCATGCCCATGCCGCGGTGATCAATAGCCGTGATCTCGGTAATGATCATGGAAAAACCGCCCTTGGCTCTGTGGCCGTAATAATCACAAGCCATTTCTTTTAAGGTACCGTCGTCTTCTCCCATTGCGGAGTCCATGGCTGGTACTACCAAACGGTTTTTCAATTTAACGGAGCCAATTTTTAAGGGACTGAAGATTTTTTCGTATCTCTTGGTCATCACACTCTCCTTTTAAAATAAATGTAGACAAAACAGATGCCATATACAGTTATAAACTCCAGAAAATTTCCCGACAAATAAAATTAATAACAATCCCAAATTGTTAGGGTAATTCAAAACAATAGTCTATATCTTTGATGCAGTCAGTCAGATTATAGACGGTGGTTTAGCTACCCAAACCTTGATATTAATTATCAGTGAAACCGAAAATGGAGGGGTGGTTTTTGTGATTCTGTGCCTATAAGGTTGACAGTGTGTATACATTAGGCGCATAATGATGCGAAGGAGGAGCGGTCCTATGGCACTTAAAAGTACAAACATCAAGATTGACGAAAATTTAAAAAAACAGGCACAGCAGTTGTTTGCCTCTCTAGGTTTGGATATGACGACAGCGGTCAATATTTTTTTGCGCCAGGCTGTTAGGGAGCAGGCTATTCCGTTTCGAATTGGAGAACCGGTCCCCAACACAGAAACGCTTGGAGCGCTGGCAGAAGTAGCAGCAATGAAAAAGTCACCGCATAAATCCAGAGGCTACACCGATGTCGACCAAATGATGAAGGAGTTGCTTGAGTGAAGTACGAAATCAAGCCGACCAAGCGTTTCTTGAACTGCTCACAGTTTTTTCACATTTGATCCTGCCTCAAGTTCAGTGTCGTCACCGATAGTTTTTAAATTTTCATATTGAATCTGGTGTAACCTTGGCTTTAAGTCTGGCTTGGGCCTAGTTTTGGCGATGCTGGGATAGTTTATGGAAGTGCTTCTAATTTTGGTGCTTGTGTCATTTGCTGCCGGTTTTATTGGGGTACTTACAGGCGTAGGTGGCGGGATCATTTTAATCCCAGTGATGGTTGGTATTTTGGATATCCCTGTTCACTTGGCGATAGCTGCTTCTTTGGTGTCTGTGACTGCGAATTCGCTCAGTGGTGGCTCACAGTTTTTGCGTACTGGTAGCGTGAATATCAGGTTGGCGATTTTGATGTCAATTAGCGCCCTGATTGCGACTTTGACAGGCGTACTTTTGTCGAAAGTAGTTGGTGGCAGAGTCGTTACAGCCATTTTTGCTTTGATGATCTTGCTTACTATTTGGGTGATGTTTAAAGGTCGAAAGGATTCTTTTGTTGATGTCAAAGACTCGGATCCTTTGGCCTTAAAGTTGAGGCTGCCATCTTGGTATACGCCAAGTACAGATGGGCAAAAAGTCGAGTATGGTGTGCTAAAAGTGGTTCCGGCCATTGGTATCATGGCCTTTGCAGGTTTGGCTGCTGGGCTTTTGGGGGTCGGTGGCGGCTTGGTCCAAGTACCGGTGATGGACAGAGTTCTAAAGCTGCCCATTAAAGTGTCCACAGCCACAAGCAACTTCATGATGGGTCTGTCGGCAGCTGCTGCAGCCTTGGCCTATCTTGCGTTGGGGGATCTTCATCCATTGATAGCTGGCCCAACAGTCGTGGGGATATTTTTGGGTAGTCGTGTTGGTGCTGGCGTGGCCCCAAGAATTCACTCAAAGCATCTAAGGTGGCTTTTTCTTGGTTTGTTGCTTGTGATGTGTGCACAAATGATTGTTAAGGTCATTTTGTGGAAGTGATGGCGGTATTTGGCTTTAACTTAAGGTCCGTAAATTATTTGGATAATTCATGCTTGAAGAAAAATCAAAAGAACTGAACCTAGAAGACCCATCACGTTTGGCGTTGATGACTTTATTGACCTGGGGTACTAGGTGTTCCTTCTTTTTGTGCCTGACCGGCCTTGTAGTCATGACTTGGACCGCGCCGCCAGTTTCTGTGGGGGAATTACCTACTATTGGCGACTGTGAACTTGCCTGTTGGAAGACTCCAGGCGCAGCTATCATTCTTGCAGGTATAATAAGCCTTATCATGGTGTCGGCAGGCAGACTGATTCTGACGGCTATTATGTATTTAAAAGCTGGAGACAAGGTGTTTTCACTGCTTTCCATCTTTGCTCTTGTGCTTGTTTTAAGCTCAACTCTCTTTGCGTTTTTTGGGTGGTAATTTCGTGAAAAGACAGGCGTTTTTCACATTCATAGCCGCCGTGGTGCTGGTCACCTTTGATTCTTGGGCCCAAGAACCGTCTGCCTCTCAAACAGTAAGAGTGCTTCCTCCAAAGGCAGGTCCAATAACCCAAAATGCGTTTGGTCGCCTAGCAGCCCCATGGCGCTTAGATTCTGCAAAGATGGAACGCCAACAGGTCTTTGCAACTGTTTGCGACGATACCAAGCTGTGTTTTTCCTTTTCAATGTCTGACCCGCAGTATTGTGAAGGTGGCCAAAAGGCTGGACCGTGGTGTCTTCAATTTTCGCAGCCAAATCCTCCAGCTCAGCTGGTTCAAGCCTTAATCCAAGCCTTTGAGCCTGACCTTAGCGAGGATTTTTGGGAAGACAAGCCCATGGGTACAGAATTTGGTACCAGGGAAGAGGCCCCGCGCCAAGCAATCCAGCTTACTCCCGACAAGGTTTTGGAAATGATAGATGGCGACTTGCCAAAAGGGTGGACCTTGTCAGTGCGTTCTCCCCATCCAGACGCCAGGAACGTTGCCTTGGCCTCCATTGTCGCAACCGGACCTGAAGGCAGTTTAAACCTTGAGCTGCTTGAACCATACACAGGTGACTGGGCGGTTTGTTCCATCAATTACTGCATAGATGTCCATGAGGGTGGTGCAGATTCAGTTTCGCCAGCCACGGTGTCCACGATATTGCAAGCCCTGGGGCATCGCCTGTTGCAAACAGATTCATCCGCGCCGTTTAGCCAGCAATATGCCACCCACTGGCGTGTTTTGCTGGTCATCGTGCTGGCCGTCACAATTTTGCTTTCCATCATAGCGCTTGTGGGCCAAATTCCCCTGACACACTTGGTTTCGCTGACAGCGCTATTTTGCTTGGGGCTTGGGCTGCGTCTGTTTTACTCGCCACACGCCTTTTTACACGAGTTTGGTTATGTAACCAATCAACTTCTTAGCATAAATGGCGGTGCCTTAAACTCGTATGGAGAGGCCCCCTTTGTGTTGGCTTGGGTCTTTAATCTGCTTTTTCATAATCAGGCAACGGCTTTTTTCGTGGCCAGCGCCTTGATGGCCGCCTTGACAATTCCTTTGGTTGGGCTGCTTGATTGGCTACTGTTTGACAGGTGGGACAAAGCGCTTTTTAGCGCGTTTTTGCTGGCGCTATTGCCCCTTCACCTGCGCTTTTCCGCATCTGGAGTCGCCTCAATTGCTCTCACCCTTTTTTCGGTGTGGGGCCTTGCTATGGTGCTGCTGTATGCAAAGAGCCGCTCTTTGTCGGCCCTTTTTACTGGCACTTTGGCAGTCTTTTTGGCAACTCAATCCAGGCCGGAGTTTATCATTTGGCCTGTTATTGTCTTGCTGTTTGTCATTTTAAATGGGCACTATAAGGCTTGCCTTAAACCTGGTTTTTTTGCGGCCGCAGCATTGCTTGTCTTGCTCCTAGCTGTACGTTTCGTGATGTTTCCAATTGCTCAAGACGCCCCAGCACCTGAAGCTTACTTAAGTTTCAAGCGAATAGTCTTGTTTGATCCAGATGTCACGCCTTGGGTGTTCTTGATGTTTGCCTTGGTTGGCTTGGTTTGGTCCTTTTCCAAGAGATTTAAGCAGACTGCGCTACTTGTGCTGCTTATAGTGGGCATGGCCTTCTTTTACATGTACTTTTTCGATAACGAAACTTACACCCTCAGGACCCAAGTGGCGCTAGCCCCATTTTTTGCCATGATTGCGGGAGGTTTCGCTGGTGCAGTTGGTGACTTTTTAAGCAAACCAAGGTGGTTGAATTATTTGCTGCTTGCGGTCGCAAGCCTTTTTGTTGTTGTCTCGACTGCTCAATTGACGAATTGGATTAAAGAAAATCCGCTTGTTAACCAGGAATATTCCTTTGTCCATCAGGCCTTACCAAAGCTTCCGGATGGACTAAATGTAGCTTTGTACGCGCCTGAATTGGGGCCTCACGCCTTTCCCAGGATGCTTTTTAGCGACATGGGCAAGCTCATCCGCCTTGTACCTGTTGAACGGGATTTAAAGGTCGGAAAAGACATCAAGTTTAAGCGTGGAACCACCATGCTGTATAAGGGGCTTTACTGTTATGCAGATAAGGGCAAGGAGCGTGAGCAATGCCAGCTGTTGCTGCGCAACTGCGAGCTTAAGCCAATTTTGACTGGCAGCTTGGTTGGTCGCCCATCTTTAGCTGGGGTCAAGCCCAACTCGAAACCTAACCAGGATTTTTCAACGTACGAAGTCGGCTTTTACGAGGTCATCAGTTGTGGATCGCGTTAAATCAGGTCGTCTTTCTGCTGCCAGGCTTAACAAGTAAAATCCCTTGCTTACAAAGTGGGCATTCATCAGCGGCCCATGACTGAATCACCAATTTAGTGCCTGCAAGTGTTGGAAAAGGTAAATGTGACTCGCCTCTGTCCGCCAAACACGCTACCGCTACTACCACTCCACCAGCGTCTGTAATGGCATTGGCAGTTTCCAAGGTCGACTTTCCAGTTGTTATTACGTCTTCAGCAATTAAAACGCGTGCTCCAGGCTTGATGTGAAAGCCTCGTCGCAAGGAAACCACGTTGTTCTCCCTTTCGGTAAATATGCCTGCGACTCCAAGTTGGCGTGCAAGCTCATAAGCTGGCACGATACCGCCGATCGCTGGCCCCACCACTATGTCAATCGCAAGTTTTGACGCCTCTTTGGCCACCGCCTCAAATGCTTTGGCCGCCTTTTCGGGATGCTGCAGCAAAAGGGCGCTTTGACAGTACCTGTCAGAATGGCGACCAGACGACAACAAAAAGTGACCATCCATCAAAGCTGTGGATTCCTTTAACAAGTCCAAGACCAGTGATTCCATCGTTGGGGCCTCCCTAGATAATACCTTGAATTTCCATGAGGTTTGATATTCCTTGTGACGCCATAAACTGGGCCATCTCATCGATTATTTTTGGCAAAATATCTGGTTGAACCATCCCAGCAGTGCCAACTTGAACAGCGGTTGCACCAGCCATAATAAATTCGATGGCATCAATCCCAGTTTCAATGCCACCCATGCCAACAACTGGGATTTGTACTGCTTTTGCAACATCCCGAGTCATTCTAAGGGCGATAGGTTTGATTGCAGGTCCTGATAAGCCAGCGGTGACGTTGTTAAAGACTGGCTTACGTGTGTATACATCAATTGCAAGCGCACTAAACGTGTTTACCAGGGACAGGCAGTCAGCACCCTCGTCTTGAACCGCCAAGGCAACCTCAACCAAGTCATGAGCATTTGGTGACAGCTTCACCATCAAAGGCTTTTTACATGCCGGACGAACCGCTTTTACAATGGCTGCTGCGTCTTGGGTCCTGATTCCAAAGGCCATTCCCCCGCACTTCACGTTGGGGCATGAAATATTTAACTCAATCATGTCAACATCGGCCGCTGAAACCATCTCAACTGCCTCAATGTAATCGTCAAAATCGCTGCCACCCACGTTTGCAATCAGACAGTTTGTAAGTCCCCTGATTTTAGGCAAAATCTCCTTTACAAAGACCTCGGTCCCAGGATTTTGTAGCCCAATTGAGTTCATCAGGCCAGCCCTGGTTTCATGCAGGCGAATTCCATGGTTGCCAGGTCGTGGATAAAGCGTCAGCCCCTTGGTACTAAAGCCTCCAAGCACCGACGGGTGATAAAAGGGCATAAGTTCCAACCCAAACCCACATGTGCCAGATGCTGCTATGACTGGGTTTTTCAGTGTAATTTTACACAGGTCTACACTCAAGTCTGGTACTTGAGCTAAAGATTCCTTAGTCATTGAAGATAACCTCATTGGCGTCAAACACTGGACCGTCCGCACACACTCGAAGCATTCCTTTGGTTGTACGAATGGTGCATCCCAAGCAGGCCCCAATCCCACAGGCCATTCTTGCCTCCATGGAAAGGATGCATTTGACTTTTGCCTGTTTGCACATCTCTTTGACGGCCCTCATCATGGGTGTTGGACCACACGCAATGACCACGTCAAAATCCGCGGGATTGAAAACAAGGGTGACCCGCCCTTCGACCCCATAGGAGCCGTCTTCGGTGGCTATCTTGATGTCATCAACAAATTCCTTAAAGTCATCAATGGCATATGGGTTCGAGCGAAATCCCGCCGCAAGTGAAACCGTCGCTTTTTTTTTAAGGCTTCTGGCCAGGTACTTAAACGGGGCTATCCCAATGCCGCCGGCAACCAGCAAAACTTTGGGCAATCGCGCATCGCCAACAATGCCGTCGATATTAAACCCCTGACCAAGTGGACCAGTGATTCTAAGCTGCTGACCAGTGGTCAAGGCCGCCAGATTTTTGGTGCCATCACCCTTTACTTCGTACAAAAAGGTCAAGGTCTCGTTTTCAACGTCGTTTATGCTCAGAGGCCTTGGCAAAAGGGGCTCTGCGGCCAAAGTTTTTAGCATGTGAAATTGCCCAGGCTGGACTGGCAGGTTCAGATGGTCTTTAACCGTCATGCTAAAGATCGATGGCGCCACCTGTTTGTTTGAAATCACAGTGTAGAGATCCGTAGTCAAAGTCAGCCTCCGGCCTTTAAAACAGCTGCCATTATATCCTCGCGCATTTTGATTGCAGCATTTCGGCTGGCTTGCGCAAAGCCGACCTCAGGCTGGGATTTCCAAGCCAGCAATAACGAACGGGAAGCGTTTACTACGCCTCCATTTCCATTTTCAAGATAGGCCGCTACATCTTCGGCAGTCCCACCTTGTGCCCCATATCCTGGAATCAGCAAAAAGCAGCCTTGCAGAGCTTCACGCACGGCCTCAACCTCGGACCTTTGGGTGCAGCCAGTGACGGCCCCCACGGCTGAGTAGCCACAGCTTCCACGGTGGTTGGCCGCCATATTTGCGACCTTTTCAGCCACATGCATATACAAGGGGCGCTGGTCGGTGACTGTTAGGTACTCGAAATCCGCCGCGCCAGGATTTGAGGTCCTGACCAACACGAAGATACCCTTATCGCGCCTTACGGCCTCGTCAATGAACGGCTGAATCGCATCAAAACCCATGTAGGGATTGACCGTTATCCAGTCGGCTTCAAAATCGCCTTGAAAGTGCCCAACTGCATATTGACTGCCAGTTGCAGCTATGTCTCCACGCTTAACGTCGCCAATTACAGGCACGCCCTTCGATCTGACGTAGGCCAGAGTCTTTGCATATGCCTGCATACCAGCCAGTCCCAAGGCTTCATAGTAGGCAACTTGCACCTTGTAGCAGCCGACGACATCAGCCGTGGCGTCCACAAGCGCTTGGTTGAACGCCAAAACGGCGGCGGCCTTTGAATCATACTTTTCAAGCAGTTTCGGCGGCAGATAGGTGGCAGATGTATCAAGTCCAAAACATACTGGCCCAAAGTCTTTGATTCGTTCATAAAGAACGTCGGCGATCATTGCCTACCTCCCGTGTCGAATTTCGCAAAGGTTAAATACCATGTGGTGTTGCAGGTGAAGAAAGGCGTTCAAGCAAGATTCGGTATTGGTTTAAGGCGTCAGGAGTGTTTCCAAGGGTGAAAGTGACGTCAAAAACGCCTGAATCGCCTTCCTGAGATGGCGCACGCTGGGTCGCAACTGTTCCTTCCAAGGTCAGCCAAGCGTTTCTGCCTCGCCCACCAGTCGGAAGTGTTATTGAAATGCGCTTGTAGGTGCCTGGCGGATTTGCCGATGTGGCAACTCGCATGGCGTGAGTTGACATCTTTACGGCACGTCCCTCGAATTCTTGGCCATCTGCAGACCATGTAAGGGGGACCTCTGCAAAGATGGCCTGCGTGCCACTTGGTTTGGGCTGGGGTTGGGCTACTGGTTCTGCTGCACCTGAAGATGGGGCAGACTCATAACCAGCTGGAAAAACGTACAAATACAGCGGCCCCTGGAACTCGCCTCCAGCCGGGACAGTCTGGATGAATCCAGAGGTAATCGACAGCGTTCGCTTCAAGAATAGCTGGAGTGGCTCGATGCTATCCTGAGAAAAGATTCGAATCCACTGGGCACCAAAGCCGGTGACAGTGCCGTCTGGCGATTGAACAAGCCGAACCACGCGTAGCTGAATGTTTAACGGCAATCCAGTGTTGTTTGTAGGCTCAAGCTGTATCCAGATAATGCTGCCAGCAGGAACTCCTGGATTTCCAAAGAATAACGCGCCACCAGCAGAAATCTCGATTGTTTCCAGTGGTTCTGTTGAGCCACCCTCCAGCGGCAACGCCTTGATTTTAAGTGGAACTCTTTGATTGCGTCTGCTTTCCATGTGCACCTCGCGCCACGATACTATATCACCAGTCAGGCATTCGCAAATGCGCAAAATTTCGGATGCCTCTTTGCGCCACAACTCTCTCATATGGACCTAATCTCGGTAGGCTTTGACATTAATCAGGTGGCGATGCTAATTTTCAGAAAAACTATTGACGTGAATTCAAGCTGGTGATAGCTCCTCATCTGAGTTAGCCCGTTTTTCGGAGTGATTGTTTAGGCTTGCCTGTCAATTGCATGGAGGGTCACCATGTTGAAGAGAGCTGTATTGCCCCTAGTGGCGCTGTTTTTCATTGCCTGTGGTGGAGGTGATGACGTCCCCGAAAATGACTGTATTGGTCCCAACTGTGATGTCGGTGGCGATACTGCTTTCAATTAATCCCTTGATCCGACAAGCTCGCCCAACTGTGATGTCGGTGGCGATACTGGCATTACTCCCGACGACGATATAGGCGATGATAACGATGTCAGTGGCGATAGAGACGTCACCGCTGACGCTGATGTTACCGCCGACAGTGACATTACTGCGGACGACAGCGTGGGCGATGTCAGTACTGACGAGTTCGTGGATCCATGTGCTGAAGTTGACTGTGGCAGTCATGGGCACTGTGAAGTTGGTGCCGATGGTCCAGTCTGCGTTTGCGACGATGGATATGTCAAGCAGGGTGACGATTGCGTGGACCCCCCGCCTGATAATCCTTGTGAAGGCGTTACCTGCAGCGGTTACGGTCGTTGTGAATTGACCGACAATAACGAGGCTTCATGTGTCTGTGACCGAGGCTACAGCCCAGTTGGCACCGAATGTGTAAAGGTCTCGGAGTGCGGCACAACAGTCACTTGCTCCGGTGGTTGGTGTTTGATCCCTGCCTGTAGCTTTCAAATGGGTTCTCCCAATGATGAGCCGTGCCGGAATGAAAATGAGGGGCCTGTTCATACAGTCAAAATCTCACGTCCTTTTTACATGAAAGAGACCCAGGTAACCCAGAAAGAGTGGTTTTCGTTGATTGGAAATAAGCCGGCTAACTTTAAAGATTGTGGTGATGAATGTCCGGTGGATAGCGTCAACTGGTACGACGCAGTTTATTATGCAAACAAGCTTTCTGAGCAACAGGGTCTTGAGGCTTGCTACACCCTTGCTGAAACAAGAGGCACTCCAGGTGAACACGACTATTTTGCCAGGGTAACTTTTGCGGGTCTCAGCTGTAAGGGGTATCGCTTGCCAACTGAGGCAGAATGGGAATATGCCGCTAGAGCTGGCACCAAGACCGCATATTGGATTGGTACCAACATTGGTGCTGGTGGTGAGGGGGTATGTGAGAGTGATGCCAGTGGAATTTCGCTAATACAGGCGGGCTGGATTGCCGACAACTCAGAGGAATCCACTCACCCAGTCAAACTAAAGGATGCAAACCCTTGGGGCTTGTACGATGTTCATGGCAATGTTTTCGAGTGGGTTAATGACAGGTTTGACTCGGATTACTACGGCACGTGTCAGCGCAATTGCGTTGATCCACTGGGGCCATCCAACGGTCCCGACCGGGTTGCTCGTGGCGGCTCTTGGTTAAACAGCGCTAAGTACGCACGTTCGGCTTACCGCGAGCTGATGGATCCTGCTAACGCTTACTTCAATGTCGGGATCCGCCTCGTAAGGACCGCACAATAGATCTACCCCTGTTCCTGCCCCTACCCCCAAGACTAGCCTGTGCTTTTTGGATCAAAGGTCATTGAATTTACGGGACGTGAATACTAGAATACCCGCATCGATTTTTTAGGAGCTTTTGTGAAGCTACGTATTATCCTACTATCAGTTCTGACCGTGTTGCTTGCGTTAGGATGCAAGGGAGAGGGCGACTTGTCCACTCTCGATACCCACGATCCGGCCTCGGAAATCTTTGACGATACCAAGACTGACGATGGTACAGGCGGCGACGTCTTAAATGACGCCAAACAGGACCGTGAACAGCCTGACGAGGACACCACAATCCCGGACGATGATGCTGAGGTTGCTGACGAGGACACAACAGTCCCCAAAGATGAAGCAGAAACCCAGGGCCAGGATATCGAAATCACCGACGACGATATGGTCGAAGGCGACGATGGTACCGAGCCTTCACAGTGCGTTGTAGATGCGGACTGTAAAGGACAGCCTTTAGTGTGCCATCAGTTCAAATGTGCCGATGGCGAATGCATTGAAGTCCCGGTTGACAATGATACCTCTTGCTCTGACGGCAATATGTGTACCGCCCCGGACACTTGCCAGGATGGAGACTGTGTAAGTGGCCCTGAAATAGTGTGTGACGACAAAGACCCATGCACAGAAGACAGCTGTGATCCTGCATCAGGCTGTGTTTACGATCCAGTTGACGCCAGTACTACCATTACCTGTGGTGTCGGCGAGTGCTTCAGGGAAGTGCAAAAATGTACCGATGGAAAGCTAAACGAGTGTACCCCTGGCGAAAAATCACAAGAGGTCTGCGATGGCCTTGACAACGATTGCGATGGAGCCACTGACGAACCAGACGCCAACGGTTGTTTGGACTTCTTGATAGACAGCGACGGTGACGGATACGGAAACGAGTATTCTCGGTTTGTCTGTGTCTGCCCCTTGGAGGATGGGGGAGTGCCACCAGGTTATGCAGATCAACCTGGTGACTGTTGTGACAACGACGCAAATGTCAATCAAGATGTCACCGAATGGTTTGAGACGAAAAGCAACTGCAATAACTTCGACTACAACTGCGATTTTGAGGCCGAAAAGCGGTACCAAACAGTTGGTAAATGTGAACTTGTAACTAGTGGTCAGGAGGCCGGTTGTAGTTTTAAAGCTGGCTGGGATAGCTTTGTGCCAGAATGTGGTGAAAGTAACACGTACATAAAAAGATGCGATTTAGTGGGAAGAAGGACTTGCAAATCTACAACAGAGACCCGAGTACAGCCCTGCCGTTAGCCCCCTGTAACTTTGGAGGGATGGGCAGCTGCCGCCCCAAGAATCGGTGCGTCCTTCCTGCTTGACACCTACTGAACTTTTGGGCATACCATTAGCGATGATTTTTTTTATAACTGATCAACTTAAGATTCAAGATACAACTGGACATCCTCAATGGCCGGCCATCCGTGAGAAGCTGCAAAAGCGCTTTACCTTTGACAACCCTGTCTATTGGGACGCCAGACGCTATCGAAGACCTTGTAAACACATTCCTAGACTGATTGATTTGTACTCGCTAAACAAGGCTGGAACTGTGTCCGTGCCAAGGGGGGCTCGTTCAATATTGGCACCCTTTTTTGAAGGCGTGGAGTATGTGGTCCAGGACATGACAGTCATGCCACCTCTGCCTGACCTGACGTTTAACGGGGTGCTGCGGGACTACCAAGAGCAGGCAGTTGAAGCGGCCATAAAAGAAAGAGACGGGGTAATTCAAGCGCCAACTGGGTCTGGCAAGACGGTTATCGCCGCTGGCCTAGCCGCCGCTTTGAAAACGACCACCTTGGTTTTGGTTCACACGTCGGTTTTGTTGGAACAGACTATCGAACGCCTGGAACAGTTTTTGGATGTCGAGGTGGGTCGCGTTGGAGGGGGTGAGGAAGACTGGCAACCGATTACTGTGGCCATGGTACAGACACTGTTGCGCCGTGATTTGACTCCATATCGTGACAAATTTGGGTTGGTAATCTTGGATGAAGCTCACCATTGTCCGGCTGAGACCTTCAAGAGCGTCGTCCAGCAGTTCACTGCAAGATATCGAATTGGCCTTACTGCAACACCGACACGAAAGGATAGGTTGCATCCTGTGCTCTACGATGTGGTAGGTCCAATCATTCACAAAGTTAAACCTCAGACTTTGGTGGCGTCTGGGGCCATTACTCCATCAGAGACGGTGGTGGTTAAGACAGCATTTAAAGGGGCTTATCGTAACGATTACAGTCGCTTAATCAATCGCCTAGTTAAAGACGCAAAGCGAAACGCACTGATTATTGAGGCAATCATGCAGCACAAGGGTAATCGTTCATTAGTTTTAAGTGAGCGAGTTGCTCATTGTGAGACCATCACTAAAACCTTGACAGAACACGGAGTTTTGGCCGAAGTACTGACAGGTAAAATGAGTAAAGAGGACCGTGAAGGGGTGCTTGACCGTTTTACTAAAGGGCAGACCGAGATTTTGGTGTCTACACCTGCCATGGTTGGTGAAGGGTTTGATTTGCCTGCCATTGACACGGTTTTTTTGACCATCCCCAATGGAAATGTGGCCAAAACCACCCAGGTTTTGGGACGAGCGCTAAGGCCTCATGAAGGCAAGGTTGCTGGGAAAATAGTGGATTTTGTTGATGAATTGGTGCCTTTGCTGGCTAATCAGTTCAAGCGTAGAGCCAGTGTCTATCGCGGATTTGCAGCTTAGCGAGCCTTGGAAAGGTGGGTAAAAAAGAGCGTAAAAAACACATTGTGTGACACAGATGTGATATTACTTATTCTTTGGGTCACACAAGACTTGTTTTGTGGTCTATAATAGGGGCCGGTTTTTTTTAAAGCCGGTTTTTTCGTCTTTGATGGATTCGGAGGGCACACAATGAAGGTTCAATGTCCGAAATGTAGCACTTCTTATCGACTGCCCAAAGGAAAGGCCTCTGCCGGTGGATTCAAGGTTAGGTGCAAGAATTGCGGCCATGTCATTAATGTTGCATCGGGCGGTGGTGAAGAGGCTCCTGCATCTGAGGCGATATGGTTTGTAGCTATTGGGACTGAAAAACAGGGCCCATTGACCGTTGAAGAGGTTAATCAACGCTTTGAATCGGGTGCTTTAAAGGCAGATTCCTTGGTGTGGCGCAAGGGGTTCAAGGCATGGTTGAAGGCGGCAGATGTCGAGGAGTTTGCAGACAGATTCCCCTCGGATGATCAAGGTGATGCCGGCCAGGTAATGTCCTTTGAAACCAAGTCTGGTGGGGACGATTTGCCTGAGAGCAAGAGTGATGGTGCAGAAGAAGGCGCTTCTGACCCGATGGTCTGGCAGCGCCGAGAAACGTCTGTTTTGTTCTCCTTGGACGACTACAAGGTTCGCAAGCGTACGACCCAGCAGCAGCCTGCTCTTGTGCAACCTGAGACCTTGGTCCCAGTTGCCGGCGCTTCACCTGCTGCTGCCGGTGCTTCCGGTCGTGCCCAGACTGGCTTTATATCGCTGGATGCCTCTGAGATTCGCCATGTTGCCGAGGCTTTAGCCAGGAAAAAGAAACAACGCAGGGCGATTATATTCGGTGTCATCGGTGTAGCCGTGATTGCGGTTGTTGCTGCTGGCGCATACATGTTTGTCGCAAAGGGCGAAAAACCTGCCGAAACAGTACCTGAGCAGGTGGTTATAGTTCAACAAGCCCCGGCGCCTGAGGCCCCCCCAGCGCCCCAGCCGCCAGCACCTCAGCAAGAAGCGCCCAAGGCACAGGAGCCAGTTGCTCAAGCCGCTCCAGAAGCGCCAGCTGCGGAGGCTCCAGCGGCAGAAGAAGCTCCTGCTGCCCCCGAACCCGAGAAAAAGGCCGAAGCTCCTGCGCCTAAGAAGCCAGCGGTCGCCGCCAAGCCTGCCGAGCCAAAACCTGCGGCAGAGCCAAAACCAGCCGCGGAACCCAAACCAAGAGCAGAGGCCAAGCCTGCGCCAAAGGCTGCAGCAGCTGGGGTTGTTGATGCCAACACCTTGCTAGCCCAGTATAAGGGCGGCAGGGGTGGTGCCGCCGATGATAAGCCTGCCGACAAGGGTGGTGGTGGAACGGCCAGTAATTTGCCAGCGCAGTTGTCTGCAGGTCAGATCAAAACTGCCCTGGGTGGCAGGCAAAAGGCCATAGCCGATTGTGTAAACAAAGCCGGGGTTGCTACTCCTGCGCGAATTAATGCACGTGTTGTGATAGATAGTTCTGGAAAGGTAACAAACGCCACGGCAACCGGGGCTGGCGCAGCTGAAGCGTGTGTGGTGGGCGTACTTCGTGGAACCAAATTCCCCCAATTTAGGGGTGACTCCATGACAGTTCCCTTTCCGTACACGATTAGATGATTTTGCTTCAGTGTTTGTATGAACTTGTGGTAACCTAGCGTGTGCTTAGTTACCTGGCTTGGAAGCATTTGGTGTGATTCATTAAGCCGCGTCAAGATTTGACTAGCGAGGCTTTTGATTGAATTTGACGTTTGACATCAGCACGGGTAAAGTCAACCCCTCTGGACCATTTGCCAGGCGAGTTGAAGTCGTCGACTGGCTTGAGTGGTTTTTGATGAAGCGGATGTGTGACATGGGGGCCTCATGAAGACTTGGGGATCTGGAATTCTCGTAGTCGTGGCTTTCGGCTTGCTTACAATGCCGGTCTTGGCTCAAGGGACCAAAGATGGTGCCAAAGAGGAGGCCGTAGTTGAGGTTAAAGGCGAAAGTAGCGAGAAATTCGTCCGCGTGATCCAGCAAAAGCCTTTCGTCAAGGCTTTAAGGCTGGAAATAGAGCCGACATTCAACTTGCCTTTGAACGAAAATTTCACCAGGCACGTTGGAGCCGGTGTGCAAGTGCGGTTTCACATCACCGACGAATGGTCTATTGGCGGCGACTACATCAAGTACTGGGGATGGCAGACTGATTTGGCCACCGAGGTTGGCGAATCTTTCCAAGTCTTTCCGGAAAAGCGGCTGATGGATTTTTACGCTGGTGGGCATATTAGCTACGTGCCGGTCACTGGAAAATTCCTGTGGTTTGGTACTCTGGGCCCTGTGATTAATTGGGATTTTTACCTTATTGCTGGTGGTGGTGTTAATAAAACCCTACACGGCAATTATCACGGGTCTGGTAACTTTGGAGCCGGCGTTCGTTTCGTTCTTGCCCAGTGGATCACACTTAATTTTGATGTGCGCGACTATATCTTCAAGGAAGATTACGCTCACAAGGGTAAGATCGTGAACAACGTTGTGTTCACTGCTGGCTTTGGCTTGTTTGTGCCCTTCAAGCACAAATATAAATTTGAGAAATGACGGGGGCGAGGGCAATGAAGCGACTGGCGCTGATCCTGGGTCTCCTAATGATTTCATCTGGGGCCTTTGCACAGAGGGGGAATATCGTTGATGCACCTGCTGTCCGCCATCAGAATCTGATGCGCAAGGGGCGTCACGAATTAACTCCATCTCTTGGTGTGACTCTGGGTAAGTCATATGTGACCAACTTGATGTTTCAAGCCGGCTACCAGTATCACTTTCTTGATTGGCTAGCTGCCGGTCTTGAGATTGGCTATGCTGGAGTTGGCTTTAAGACGAGCCTGACCAAGAATATCGAGGAGCAGGGGCGTCGAATCGAAGACCCAAACACTTACGCTGTGGCAAGGTCTGGGTTGGGGTTGATGGCGTTAGCCAAACTTTCCGTTGTACCTTATGGTGGAAAGCTGGTATTGGGTGGAAAGCATCTTGGTTATGCCGATTTTCATATCAATCTTGGGGTTGGGCTAGCCACCATCAGTTACAAAGATTGGGAAAATCATCCTGGGTCCATGACGGTTGGGGTCCTTGTTGGTGGTGGAGTCAGATATTTCCCCATCAAGCTGCTGTCTATCAATCTCTCGGTTAACGACTACATGGTGCCCAGGAAAGAGGTCAAAAATGCCAAAAGCAGGATGACCCAGAATCCAATCTTTATGCTGGGTGTTTCATTCTTCTTGCCAGAAGTTAAACGGGGCTTTTAGAGGCTTCGTTTCATTAAATCACTTCAACAGTTCAGGGGAATAACATGGTTTTAATAAATCATAGACACGTCATCCTTGTGTTCACGCTAGCGCTTTCTTCGACCAGATTGGCTATGGCCAGTCATTATGACTTGGACTCAATTGATTTGGTAGATGAGGCCATGGTAACCAAGATGGCTGGGATGGGGATTGAGACTACCAGCCAATTGCTTGAGCAAAGCGCTAAGTCGCCCAAGCGATTGGCAAAAAAGCTGTCCGTCAGTGTGAAGACTGTTCGTGAATGGCGAGCGTTTTGTAGCCTGCTTGGCGTAAATGGGATAGGTCCCAAGGTTGCCAAGGTTCTTACTGCTGGTGGTATCAAAAATATTGAAATGCTGGCTAAACAAGACCCTGATAACTTGTCACTGCTGATACAAAAGACAAATGAAAAGGTTGAAATACTTGGCAAAGTGCCCGAGGTTGAGACAGTTGCCATCTGGATCAACTCTGCAAAGGAACTGACCACAAAGAAAGGGCTGACTACAAAAGGCAAGAAGAAAAAAGGTAAATAAAGCAATGGGTTTACTTGTAGTTAAAAACATTGGCCTATTGCTTACCATGAGCAATAGGCTGGCAATTGCCGATGCAGTAGTTGTCATAAAAGATGGTGTGATTGAATGGGTTGGTCCAAGCGCTGAATTTGATTTAGATTTGTACCAAGATTGCACGGTAATTGATGCTGATGGCGGCCTTGTGACTCCTGGCCTTGTTGAGTGCCACACGCACTTGATATTTGCAGGTGGTAGGTCAGATGAATTTGAGGCAAGGGCCACTGGGGTGCCATACGCCGAGATTGCCAGGCGTGGCGGCGGGATAGCTAAGACGGTCAAGGCCACCAGAGAGGCCAGTGAAGACCAGCTTTTTGAGCTGGCCGTTCCACGGGTTTATAGCTTTTTGGCTCAGGGGGTAACTACTGTTGAGGCTAAATCTGGGTATGGCCTTGATTTTGACTCTGAGATGCGCTTGCTTAATGTCGCGGCAAGATTGGATAAGGCAACCCCGGTTGATATCGTCTCGACCTTTTTAGGCGCCCATTCAATACCTGCTGAAGCCAAGGAAAATCGCGCCGCGTTTGTGGATGACATATGTGATCGTTGGATCCCAGAAGTGGCTCAAAGGCAACTAGCCGTTTTTTGTGATGTTTTTTGCGAGTCCATAGCCTTTAGCGTTGACGAGTCTCGCAGGATCCTAAAGGCAGGTCTTTTGGCTGGGCTTAAGCCTAAAATCCACGCGGAGCAGCTAGCCAGGACAGGTGGGGCCTTGCTTGCAGCTGAGCTTGGTGCTGTTTCAGCGGACCATCTTGATTTTGCCTCAAAACAGGATGCCAAGGCGCTGGCCGAGGCTGGCACTGTTGGTGTTTTATTGCCAGGCTGTGCTGTCAGTATGTGCAAGCCTGATTTTCCGGATCCAAAACTGCTACAGGCCGCGGGTGTCAAGATTGCGCTGTCCACCGACTACAATCCAGGTTCGTCAGTTACTTTAAATCTGCCGCTGATGGGTAGTTTCGCGATGGCCTTCATGGGGATGAGTGCCATGGAGGTGTGGGAGGCAATAACCATCAATGCTGCCGCGGCTTTGGACTTGCAGGATTTTGTAGGTATGGTGAAGCCTGGCTACAAAGGGGACCTTGTGATCTTTCGCGGAGCTGACCCTGTTGGCCCGTTTTATGAGTACGGTGGGTCAAAGGTGGCAAAGGTGATCAAGGAAGGCAGCGTCGTAGTTCGGCGTGACCCTTGTGGTGGTGTTACCATCTGATTCCTTGGGGGTGTCATTGAGTTCAAATAAAGTCGTCGTCCTGATGGGTGGTGAATCAACTGAGCATCAGGTCTCTTTACGCTCTGGCCTGACTGTCACGAAAAACCTTGCTAAAACACAGTGGCAGCCTGTTCCAGTAATCGTCGGGCGTGATGGCCGTTTTGCATTTCCCAAACTTGAAACGTTTGATTTGAATCAAGTCGACAGCCTGCCCTATGTTGAGCTGGGGGCGGCCACAAGCAAAATTGCGGCGCTCGAACCTGCCTGTGTCTTTCTGGCTCTTCACGGGCTTTATGGTGAAGACGGACGTTTCCAAGCACTTTGTGACCTTATGCGCCTACCTTACGTTGGGGCAGATGTGATTGGTTCGGCAGTAGCAATGGATAAATGGCTTGCCAAGGCTGTTTATAACACTCACAACATCCCAACACCTGATGCTGTTTTGTTGGCTTTAGATGATCTGGACCCTGATGGCCTGTGGCAAGACAGGGTTATAGATGAGATAGGCTTGCCTTGTGTGGTCAAGGCGCCACGTCAGGGCAGCAGTCTTGGTGTTTACATCGTTCGACAGCAGGCCAAGCTTTCGGACGCTGTCAAAGAGGTGTTTAAACTTGGTGACAGGGTGATGATCGAGGCCTTTTGTCCCGGTCGTGAGCTTTCCGTTTCGGTGCTTGAGGACCCGACAACAGGCCGGCCCAAGGCCTTGGCTCCAATTGAAATTGTTGTAAAGAAACGCGAATTTTTTGATTACGAAGCAAAGTACGATGCCGCAGAAACGGATGAGATTTGCCCAGCACCGATTGATGAGCAGCAGACCAAGGCCGTTTCAAGACTCGCCGAGGCGGCACACCGCGCTTTGATGCTAAGTGGATTTTCTCGAACTGATTTCATGCTGACAGCATCTGGTGAACTGATGACGCTGGAAACAAACACCATTCCGGGGCTAACAGACGTTTCTCTATTCCCTAAGGCAGCAGCTGTTGCCGGCCTGTCCTTTCCTGAACTGGTAGATGGTCTAGTAAGGCAAGCGATCAGGATCGGACGCAGAGGGTAGGGGCAGGGGCGGGGACAGCGCCTACACTAGAACAGTCCGCCACCACCACCGAAGTCTATTGGAATGGTTGGGATTAGGAAGATCGCTTGGTCTGAGTCGGCTGGCGACTGTGAGTCGGTGACTTCGGCCATAAAGAAAAAGCCTGTAAGTTTTGGTAAGTTTGGCATCAACGGAACCTGTAACTCAAACACCTGAGAAGTGTCGGTGACAGCGCCCGAAAGTTTACCATCATCAGCAAGCGTCAGACCCTGAGGAATCCCGGCTTTAGGAATCAATGTCTTTATTAGTCCCGACATCTCAGACTCTTTCCAATGATAGGGCTTCACACCGCCCTTGGCCTGCAGCTGGGTGCTGTACGGTATTGGGATCCCCTCTACAACAGTAATCATGGGCAGGATAACAATCTTGGTAACAAAAACGTTATAGGATTTGTCACCAATAATCTGCAACGGCGCAATCTTACAGGTCAGATGGAAATCTGCCTCGGCCTTGGTAGGCTGGTCATCGACAACCCGCATAGTGAAATCAAATTGACCATGCTGCACAGGTGTACCAGCAAGGGTGCCATTGGCCGTCAGCACCAAGCCATCTGGTACAGCCCCTGCTCTGACGTTCCAAGCATAAGGCTTGCTTCCACCAATTGCCTGGAAGGTAAAGCTGTAAGGCGTACCCTCTTCACAATCCGGCAGTGGCGAACGTGAGGTAATGGTCAAACCATCATCCACGATTTGAAGCATAAAGTCCTTGGAGGCGGTAGCCCCTGCATCATCAGTAACAGTTATAGTTAATTCAAAGCTGCCAATTTCAGTCGGCTTACCAGCTAAAGTCCCGTTAGCAGCCAGATTGATCCCAGCAGGCAGCGTCCCGGCATCTAGGCTCCAGGAGTAAGGCTTGTCACCACCTCTGGCCTCAATTTGCATTGAATACGGCTGCTGAATCTGACCAACGTCCAAGTCTTTAGTGGTAATCGACAAGGGTTCGGCGATACATTTGCCATCAGCGTTACAGACGAGGCTACCTGGGCAATGGTCATCAATAAGGCATTCAACACATGAGCCTTTAAAGCAAATCTCGTTTTCTTCACATTCAGTCTCAACCCATTGTGGTGGTTCTCCCTCGCAAGACAAGATACTTGTGGCAGTACACGCGGTAGTACCTGGAGTACAAATCATAGGCAGGCACTGGCCAGACACACATGCGTAGCCTTCATCGCAATCAGTTGGGGTGCTGTATGCGGTACCATCTATGTTGCACACCACTCGTTGGCCAGCATCATTACATTCGACAGTGTTAGGCGTGCAAATGGTGGATACGCAACCTTCCTTTGTGCAGATGGTGCCTTCCCCGCAGGTAGTATCCACCCATGCTAAGCCGGTGGCATTGCACTTTTTATGGATGCTCCCGTCACATTTCGTCTCACCGGGAGTACAAATGGAGCCATCCGGCCTCTCAGCTGAATCCGGATCCGGGGCGACACCGTCTTCAGGATCAATGGAATCCCCGTCATGAGGAGCATCATTCGATGGCCCGTCGATTGCGTCTAGGAAGGGAGACAATCCGCCACCCTCACAGGCATAAAACCCAAAGGCCAACAGAGCCAACAAGGCCAAAAACTGTTTTTTGTATTTCACAATCAACTCCACTACGTTGGTTCAAACAAGAACGGCGAATGTTACATCTAATTAAGGAATTTTTCCACCAAAAATCCCCACTAGTTTTATGGGTTGTGGATGAATATGGTCCCGAAATTCAACATGTATTTCAAAGTTGCCTTACACTTATAAAAACCCATGCTACCATATCGCGGGCTTCCCCAGACGGAGGATTTCATATGGACCTGGTATTCCTGGCGCGGTTACAGTTTGCGGTGACCGTGGGTTTTCACTTTTTGTTCCCACCAATTTCCATTGGCCTTGCTTGGATACTGGTTTTCGTCGAGGCTGTAGGCTGGCGTACCGGAAGCGAGACTTGGCAGAGCATCGGAAAACTGTTTTCAAAGCTTTTGGCGCTGACTTTTGCTGTAGGCGTTGCCAGTGGAATCGTTATGGAATTCCAGTTTGGCACCAACTGGGCGTCATATTCCAGGTTTGTTGGAGACATTTTTGGTGCGCCACTGGCGGCTGAGGCCATCTTTGCCTTCTTCCTGGAATCGACCTTCTTGGGAGTTTATTTGCTTGGTCGAAATCGCGTCTCGAAAGAGGTCCACTGGTTTTCGATCCTTGTAGTTGCCATCGGTACGACTCTGTCAGCCTTTTGGATTTTGGTGGCTAACTCATGGCAACAGACACCTGCTGGCTTTGAAGTTATCAATGGAAGAGCCGTTTTGACTTCATTTACCGAGGCTGTCTTTAACTCTTCCATGTGGCCGCGGTTTTTCCATCAGATGACTGCGGCAATGATAACTGGCGCCTTCTTTATGGCCGCTGCAGCCGCATGGCTACTTTTGAAAAACAAAGGCAAAGAAGTTGCGTTGCTGGCGTTGAAAGTTTCACTTGTTACAGGCTTTATTTTCGCCATCATATCGATTTTCCCAACCGGTCACTGGCACGCCTCCCAGGTCGCTCGCGATCAGCCAGCAAAGTTCGCGGTGATTGAGGGGCTATATGAAACCCAAACTAAAGCCCCACTTGCGGTTTTTGGGATACCCACAGTCGACAAAGAAACTGAAAAACCACGACTGGCGGCTGAAATCAGAATTCCAGGCATGGCTTCATGGCTTGCAACTGGTGATGTAAACGCTGAAATCAAGGGAACCGACGCCTTCCCTGCAAGCGATTTGCCACCTTTTGGCCTGCCGTTCTTTTCGTTTCACCTGATGGTGGCTCTAGGCGTGGCCTTTTTAGGGTTAACCGCCTTGGGTTTATTGTTTTGGAAGCTCAACTTGTTAGAACGCGCTAGGTGGTTCCTGGTCCTTATGGTGATTGCAGGCCCGTTGCCACTGATAGCCAACCAACTAGGCTGGATTACCGCTGAGGTAGGTCGCCAGCCATGGACTGTTTACAACTACCTAAGGACCGCTGATTCCGTGTCTATAACGGTTGGAGGCGGTGAGCTGATTTTCAGCCTTGTAATGCTAAGTTCTATCTATGCATTACTGCTTTTCGTGTACCTTTTTGTGCTTGGCAGAATACTGAGCAAAGGTCCTGAAGTCCCCCAAACTGCTGAGGTGGTATCATGACACTTGAAGTCCTTCAGATAGTCTGGTTTATCCTCTATGCCATCCTCTTGATTGGTTATGCCATCCTTGACGGCTTCGATCTGGGTATTGGCGCCTTGTCACTGTTTGCAAAGGATGAAAATGAAAGGGCGATTCATATGAACGCCATAGCTCCCGTCTGGGACGGCAACGAGGTGTGGTTACTGACGGCTGGTGGTGCCTTGTTTGCCGCCTTTCCACCCGTTTACGCGGCGGTATTTTCAGGTTTCTACATCGCCTTTTACCTGTTGCTTGCGGCCTTGATTTTCAGAGGCGTCTCCTTTGCATTCAGAAATCAGCTTGATTCTCCAAGATGGCGTCGTTCCTGGGACTGGGCATTTGGGATTGGAAGCCTTTTGCCCCCAATTCTTTATGGAGTCGCAGTAGGTAACATCCTTCGGGGGGTGCCTATTGATGCCGCAGGCGAACACGCTGGAACCTTTATGGCGCTTCTAAATCCCTACGCCATTGGGGTTGGTCTTCTTGTCTTGGCCATCTTTTTGACCCATGGTTCCCTGTTCTTAGCCATCAAAACTGAAGGCGAACTACACGACCGTGCAAAAAAAATGTCTGGACGGTTCTGGATGGCTTGGACAGCGTTGTGGATTATCATGACGATTGCAACGTTCTTTGTGGCGCCTGAACGGTTTGGCATTGCCAATCCACTGTTTTGGGTCTTCCTAGTTGGGTCCTTAGGAGGCTTGGCGGCAACAATTATCCTGATTGGAATGGACCACCCAATCAAAGCGTTTGTGGCCTCCGCCGTGACTATTGCCAGCCAGGTCTCGATAGCATTTGTTGGCCTGTTTCCAACCTTGGTTCCGTCTACTCTTGGCCGCGAATATGACCTCACGGCGTTTGCCCATTCTTCGTCCCAAAAGACTCTTACAGTCATGCTGGTGATTGTGCTCATTGGGATGCCAGTAGTTCTCGCCTACACGATCTGGGTGTTTCGAGTTTTCCGTGGAAAGGTAAAAGCCACCGGCGATGGTTACTAGAACTGCCCCAAGATTAGCCACCGGTAAATACTGTTAATTTAGATGATCTATACAAAGTTACTTGACATGAGTAGTAGCTTAGTATAATTCGCCGGCTTTGCCCTTTGGTTTGGCCTCTTAAGTGAGGAATTGCGATGGTTGACAAGGAAAAATTTGGTGAGCGTCAGGTCTGCTTTGCTTGTGGATGTAAGTTTTACGACATGAAACGCCATCCACCTACTTGCCCAAAGTGTGGCGTGGACGTCAGCAAGCCACCCAAGGTTGTCGAGGAAACTACCTTTAATCACGACGAGATCGATGAAGTTGACAACGATCTCCCTGAAACCCTTGACGACGAAAACTTGGAAGTAGACAGCGAAGATGAACTCGGCGATGAGCTTACTGACGATATGAGTGACGAGGATTAATCCCAAACTCACCGCCTCAACAGGTTCTGATAGAATGCATCCTCGTTGGTAGGCATTCTACACACCTAGCTTGCTTGTGTTGTCGCCAGCATTAAATCTAGGTTGGCTATGTCATTAATCTGAAGGAGGTTTCGCCGTGGATAAACGTGTTGCAGTAATCGGAGGCTCTGGTCTATATCTTTTCGATGGTATGGATGATGTCCGAGAAGTGGAAGTAAAAACTCCATACGGGGCTACTTCAGATGTGATTAGCATCGGACGGCTTGGCGATGTGGAAGTTGCCTTTATTCCAAGACACGGTCGTGGTCACCGTTTCACCCCGTCTGAAGTGCCCTACCGGGCAAACATATGGGCCCTAAAATCTCTTGGCGTTTCAAGGATTTTCTCGGCAAGCGCCGTTGGATCGATGAAGGAAGAAGTCCTGCTGGCAAAACCAGTGCTTGTCGATCAGTTCATTGACCGCACCTGCAATCGTCAATCCACGTTTTTTGGAGACGGGATTGTTGCCCACGTGTCTATGGCACAATCCACCTGTCCAGCGCTAAGGGGGCTTTTGCAGTCAACAGCCAAAGAACTTGATATCGACGTGATTGAAAAAGGTACGTACGTCTGCATTGAGGGGCCCCAGTTTTCGTCAAGGGCAGAATCCTTTATGTATCGAGATATCGGGGTCGACGTTATTGGGATGACCAATGCGACTGAGGCGAAGCTGGCCCGAGAGGCAGAGATCTGCTATGCAACCATAGCTATTCCAACAGATTACGATTGTTGGCATGAAACACATGATGCCGTCAGCGTGGAAACCGTTGTTGCAACACTTTCACGCGGTATCGGCAAGGCACGGGACTTGATTGCAAAGACCATCGTCAACATCGATAAAATCGGGTCATGTTCTTGTGGTGATGCTTTGGCAAACGCCATCATGACTGACCACAAAAGAATTCCAGATGCAGCTAAAACTAGACTGGCGCCAATTGTGGGCCGCTATCTTGATTTGGACAAATAACCAAAGGGGGCCCTTGTGAGTCTGTTAAGCATTGGTTCAGTGGCTTATGACATCATTGAGTTGCCAGGAAAAGAGCCAGTCAAGGTTCTAGGTGGGTCTGCCACTTGGTTTTGCACAGCCGCTAGTTTGTTTTCCAGTCCCAATCTTGTCGCTGTGGTCGGCAACGATTTTGCAAACGAAGACATCAACTTTCTGCGCGAACGCAAAATCGGGTTGGACGGCCTAGAACGAGCCAATGGCTCTACCTTTCACTGGCACGGCAGATATCATGAGGACCTTATCAGCCGTGACTCACTAAGGACGGACCTTGGCGTTTTCGCTGACTTTGTCCCCAAAGTTCCAGATGCTTGGCATAGTCCAGATGTCTTGTTTCTGGGGAATATTAAGCCTGACCTCCAAGCGTTGGTTTTAAGGCAGGTGGGCGATGTAAAATTCGTCGGCTTGGACACGATAGAGCTATGGATCGAGACTTGTCGCGAGGACTTCGAGGCATTGCTACCATCTGTGGACCTGCTTTTCGTTAATGACGACGAAGTAAGGCAGATATCGCTGGAAAACAACGTCCTCGTCGCGGCTAAAAAGGTTTTAAGCATGGGTGCCAAGGCCGTAGTTGTAAAACGCGGCGAGCACGGTGCAATCTTGGTGTCTCCTGATGGACTGGCGTTATTTCCTGGTTTTCCGGTTGAAAATATTGTGGATCCTACCGGTGCCGGCGACAGTTTTGCTGGCGGCACTTTGGCTTATCTGGATTTGATCCAGGATTTTGGCTTTGAAGCCGTTAAGCGAGCACTAGTTGTAGGTACAGTTATGGGTTCTTTCTGTGTCCAGGGGTTTGGACCGCGTGCCTTGGCTGAAGTTAAAATGACAGATTTTCGCCAGCGCGTAGCCAAATATCTGGATTTTGTAGATTTTAATGGCAAACAACTGCTAACCGATCTCAATTTCTAGTATTATCGAGCCATGTTTGTTGAACCACCAGATTTTATCCGGCGCATCTTTTACGAAATCTCGCGTAGCAATCACTATTCGAAGTTTGCGGGCCACATAGCGGACCTGCCACTTCCACAGCAGCTTTTAGACCGGCTGATCGAAGTCTACAAGACCGTCTACAAGGTGGACATGGCCGATTATATGGTTCCTCCTGGCGGGTTTAAGACTTTTGACCAGTTTTTTACAAGGCGCTTAAAGGATGGCGCCAGACCTATCGTGTCTGACCCAAATGTGCTTGTTTCACCTTGTGATGGGCGAATACAGGAGTTTGGGAAAGTTACGGATGGGATGATGTTTCAAGCAAAGGGGCGCCCCTATCGTCTCGGCGAATTGTTGGGTGATGCCAGCTTGTGTCCCAGGTTTGAGGGCGCGTTCTATGTGACCATCTACCTGAGTCCACGTGACTATCATCGAGTGCATTTTCCCTGTGATGGCAAGGTTATCAGTTGTCGTCACAACCCAGGCAAGCTTTACACTGTGGCCCCAAAGGCCACCGAGCTTGTGGACCGGCTCTTTGTTCAAAATGAGCGTCTTAGTACCTTCATTGATTGTAGCGGCCGTGTGATGGCGCTTGTCATGGTTGGCGCTGCTGGTGTCGGTAGGATTACCCTGTCATATTGCCCAATGACAACAAACGAGGGGCATGATTACGGTCATCTTAGCTTTAAAGACCCTGTCCCAGTTTCAAAGGGTGAAGACCTTGGGGAGTTTCACTTGGGATCGACCGTCGTTATGATTTTTGAAAAGGGCGCCAACCAATCTGACAATCATCAATGGAATTACGTTGGCCCTGAAAAGGGGCAGCCCATCAAGCTAGGTATGCCACTAGTTCAATTAAGCTAGATCCCTTGTTTTTTTGTGCTACTTGGCTGCTGTTTCAGCTTCTTCCTTTGGGGGTTCTGGAACTGGCAGTACCAGGATCCCATCCATGTTGATCAAACGCCCAGATGGTGACCATTGAGCCACCTTACCCTTTAGGGTTTGGTCTGAATTCAGTTCATAGGATGACAGGTCAAAATCAGACCACGGTCCGACAACTTGCAGTTTCTTGCCTGGTTTCTTTAAGTCGTCAACCAAGATGAAGTGCGATTCAACACTGCAAGCAGCCCCAGCGGCGCACAGTTCCCTGCTTAAAATGGAACCCCTGACAGTCACTTCCTGGCCGGATAATTCACTGGCCTTTCTGGTCAGCCCATCAACCGACCAAGCGCCATCAGCATACTTTTCAGCAATAGGTCGTGCGGCCAAATCCGGCTTAGCCGGCAGGTTTACCTCTGGACGCTCCTTTTGTGGTCCACTTTGGGGCTGTGAACAACCCACCAAAACGAATACTCCAGCAACGGCCAAGATCCATGAAAGCTGACGCATGTTCCCTCCTTTAGGGGTTTTGCAACACCAATGAAAGCTATCCTAAAACGCCGTGCTGGTCAATTCCCAAAAGCCCCAAAATCCACACATGAATCGAGAATGGGCGGCATGGCGTCATCGAAAGGGCCAGACGCTTCGATGTTCATAAAAACGATGCAAAAGATTAAATAATGATTATTACCTCTCCTTGGCGCTTTTGGTCGCTTGCTCTTATGCTAGCGTGCGGGCGTCTTTCGACTGAAACGGGGTCTGAGAATGTTCATACTTTGGAGCGCTTTTATCGCCTTTGTTTTCGCTATGTTGGCCCTCGATCTGGGCGTTTTTCACCGCCACTCCCACGTTGTCTCGGTCAAGGAGGCTGCCATATGGTCAACCGTCTGGATCTGCTTGGGATTGGCATTTTCCATTTTCATTTACTTCGCTTATGACGGGCAATGGTTTGGTTTGGGTACTGTCCCAGATCCAGTAGATGGGGTTATTAACACCGGTCGCACAGCAGCCATAAAGTATCTGACAGGATATGTTGTTGAAAAGTCGCTTAGTATCGACAACATATTCGTGATCGCGATGATTTTTGGCTCCTTTGGTGTCCCACCAATGTATCAGCACCGAGTCTTGTTCTGGGGCGTTGTTGGTGCCCTAGTGCTAAGGGGCGTGATGATTGGAGCTGGTGCAGCTTTGGTCGCTCGTTTTCACTGGATTTTGTTGGTGTTTGGCGCTTTTCTGCTGTTTGCTGGCTTGAAGCTGCTTTTCACCAAGGAAAAGGAACAAGAAGGGGAACATTTTCTAGTCAAGTTTTTAAGCAAATACATCCCCATGACCCAGGGTTTTCACGGCCAGCACTTCATCGTCAGGGCTGGAAGCGCCGCCTCTCATGAGCCTGCGGTTCCAGGTGAGGCTGCCGTTGAGGATTTGGCTGTCGAATCAGCCAAACCAAACCGCATCTTGTTTACTCCCCTTGCATTAGCTCTGATAGTCGTTGAGTTTTCAGACATTGTTTTTGCGGTTGATTCTATTCCCGCAATTTTTGCCATAACAGGCGACGCTTTCATAGTTTTTACCAGTAATATCTTTGCAATCATGGGGTTGCGTTCCTTGTTCTTCTTGCTAGCCGGGATGATCGATAAATTCCGTTACATTAAAAAGGCTTTGGCCTTTGTGTTGCTTTTAGTCGGCTTCAAAATTATTTTTGCCGACTGGCTGCGCACAATTCTTGGAGAGCATTTCAACCTGATTTTGCTGGGACTTATTTTGTTTATCCTCAGCTTAGGTGTGGTGGCGTCCCTGCTGTTTCCGCCAAAAGCCACCAAGGACTCAAATGAGGCAGGTTGAGGAAAGTATTGAGGGTTTTGGTAATTTATGATAAAAAGCATGGCTTTTACGCCAAAGGGCGTAGTTCGCGGGGGGTGATTTGCTCGATTGGTTTTACGGATTGTTTAGCAACGATCTGGCAATAGATCTGGGGACGGCGACAACCCTTGTGTATGTTAGGGGGCGGGGCATAGTATCGTGCGAGCCCTCAGTTGTAGCAGTATATATTGACCAAAGAAACGTTCGGCGAGTGCTTGCAGTTGGGCGTGAAGCCAAGGAAATGCTTGGCCGGACCCCTGGTGGTATCGAGGCGATTCGACCAATGAGAGACGGGGTCATCGCCGATTTTGAGGTCACCGAGGCAATGCTTCGCTACTTTATTGCCAGGGCGCACAATCGTCGCACCTTGATTCGTCCTCGCATTGTAATTTGTGTTCCACATGGGATTACTGAAGTTGAACGCAGGGCGGTCCGGGAATCAGCTGAATCGGCAGGCGCCAGAGAGGTGTTTTTGATGGAAGAACCAATGGCCGCGGCTATTGGTGCTGGCATGCCGATTACTGAGCCTTGTGGAAACATGATTGTCGATATTGGTGGTGGTACTACAGAAGTTGCCGTTATCAGCTTGTCAGGTGTTGTTTACAGCAAATCCGCCAAGGTCGGTGGGGACAAGCTTGATGAGGCCATAAAAGACCACATGAAGCGCAGATACAATTTGTTAATTGGTGAGCGAACCGCTGAGCAGGTCAAGATCGAATTGGGCAACGCCTACCCGCTACCTGAAACATTAACAATGCAGGTAAAAGGGCGAGATCTGGTCAACGGTATCCCCAAAACCCAAGTCATAAATTCCGATGAAATCCGCGAGGCTATGTCCGAGCCGTTAACAGCCATCGCGTCTGCTATACGTGAAGCTTTGGAAGGTACGCCCCCTGAGCTGTCCGCAGACATCGTTGACAAGGGGATTATGCTGGCTGGCGGTGGGGCATTGCTCAAAAACATTGACGTGATGATTCGCGAAGAGACAGGATTGCCCGTGATGATTGCTGAAGACCCGATTTCTGCCGTGGTCTTGGGCTCGGGGCGAGTCTTGGACGACATTAATCTGCTCCGCACCAGTACCGCCCAGAGTTAATTATTTCTTGTACGGTGGCATTACCCGATGCGCAAATGGCTTGCAGAACATAGCTTTCTCATCGTTGTGATGGTCTCACTGTTGTTGCCAATTGTCTTTATGATAGTTCAAAGTCAGGGGCGAAACACAAATCCGACCTTGGCTAGGCGTCTTTCTGTTGGGGTTGCTTCTACTGCTCAGCAGGGTATGAATTCCGTTTTTGGTGGTTTTAGGTCGTTTTTTTCAAACTACATCTTTTTGGTCAACACAAATAAGGAAAATCAACGCCTAGTTGAAGAAAATGAGCGTCTGGTTGGTGAGGTGGTCGTCGCAAAAAATCTGGCTGTCGAAAATGCAGAGCTGCGAACGCTTCTTGGGCTTGGTGAGGCTCGCAGAGATATGGATATGGCTGCAGGGGTTGTCATAAGTCGAGAACTGACGCCTTTTTATCGGGTTGCTAGAATCGTGGTTAAGCTTGATGGTGATGCGGAACTAAAGAAAGATCAAGCAGTTATGGCTCATCTAGGGCTAGTGGGTAGGGTTGTTGCTGCAGCTAATAAAACTGGCGATGTCATGCTTTTAACTGACGGTCGCAGTAGGGTGGCTGCTGAAGTATTGGGGCGTGGAATCCTGGGTATGTTGATTGGAGCTGGCAGACAAGATGAATCCATGGCCAGACTCCAGGTGGGTGTCAACGAGCCGCTACTTGAAAACGGGGCTGTTGTTACAACATCAGGGCATGATCAGGTTTTTCCAAGAGGAGTCGAAATCGGCTATATCACAAATGCTGAAAAGAGCCTGCAGGCAGGTCCTTTTCGGGAATATGATGTTTCTCTTTCTGTTAATCCAGGTTCTTTGAGCCATGTAATGGTAGTTACTGAGATAAAGAAAGACATTTCTCCAGCACGGTAACAAATGCGGTACTTTTTACTGTTAGTGACTTTTTTTGTTTTAATGGCGGCCCAGTCCTCGTTTTTGGGATTGTTTGGGCTTGGCGCCTATAGCGTAGATTTGCCGTTGATCGCAGTGATGTATCTGGCTTCTACCTCTTCGCGTCGTCGCATGGGTAGTTTTATTACCGCCGTGGCCATTGGTTTTCTTGCCGATTCCTTTGCTGTGGGTTCAATTTTTGGGATCCAAATGGAAATCGCGGGCCTTTTGTTTTTAAGCAGCATGGCGCTTGCCAATCGTTTTCAGTGGCACAGGGTGGGCCCTTTGATGGCGCTAACACTGGTGGGAACGATTATCAGCAGCGCTTTGTTTTATCTACTTTCGTTCTTATTTGATGAAGGGTTTAGCTGGCATACATTTGATTGGCCTGGCTTGTTTGTTCGCATATTGGTGACAACTTTGGCCTCACCGCTGCTTTTCCGTTTGTTTGGCTTATTTGATGGTCGTTCTAGGGGGCGTACAGCTACCAGTTCATTGCTTCGTTAGTCTACAATAGGCTTCGATACTAGGCAGGAAATTCATGCTTGGGACGCAAGGCGAGCTACTTGAATATCACACTCATTATCGCTGGGCGACCATCATAGTCGTTGTAGTATTTCTGATTTTGCTGGCCCGGCTGTTTTACGTTCAGGTGATTGAAGGGGAGCGCTACGAAGGGCTAGCGCTCATTAGTCACGTCGTAAAACACAGAATAGTGCCAGCACGTGGGGCGATACGTGATCGAAATGGAACTGTCTTGGCCACAGATGTCGAAGTTGCCGACCTGACGATGGTTCCCCAATATGTGAAAGACCCAAAGGCCACGACAGGGCGAATGGTTGAGCTTGGCGTACTGACTCAGGACGAGGCTGATAAAATAGTCAGGCAGATTGAAGAGGCTAAAAAGGGAAAGAAAAAATTCCACCGTCTGGTTGCGTACAAAAACCTTGTTGGTAACAGATGTCCTGAGGACCTGACCGCCTTGTCATTTGACCGCAATTCTGGACTGATGGTATGCCCAGTGTGCGGCGCTGAATATATGGATCAAAAGGCTGTAATTCAAAGTCATCTCCATGAGTTACAGGGTTTTTCCATACAATCGCGAATGGTGCGTCACTATCCAATGAGGTCTGCTTTTGTACATGCCTTAGGGTTTGTAAACGAGGTAAATGCCGAGGAAGTGGCTGCGCATCCTAAAACTTATCGGCCAGGGGACCTGATTGGGCGAACGGGCATAGAAGGGGCTTTAGATGCGGATTTGCGTGGAAAACCAGGACTGGATTCGTTTGTTCGCATGGCTGGCGGGGCCAGAATGCGACCAGAAGAGCTGCCAGAAATGTTCAAGGATCTTCAGTCATATCCACCTGAACCAGGGACGGATATTACCCTGTCAGTGGATCTAAATCTCCAGCAGGTTGCGTTGGCGGCACTGTCTAGGCATCGTTCCGGTGCGGTTGTGGTTATGGATGTACACACCGGTGAAGTCTTGGTTATGGCCAGCCACCCATCTTTGCCAGTTGGGCCACGACTACATGCAGTTACAGGCAGTGCTGCTCGCGATATAGAGGTTGCCTACGCCCCCATGGTTAATAAGGCGGTATCTGCTTACCCACCTGGTTCGACTTTTAAACCGATGACTGTGGTAGGTGGATTTGTCGAGAACATTTTTGATTATGACACTGTAGTTAACTGCCCTGGGCATTTTGATTACAGGGGACGGCGTTTTCACTGCTATAAACGTACTGGTCACGGTGACATGAGCCTGATCCCATCTCTTGCTCAATCGTGTGACACCTACTACTACCAGCTTGGAGAAATAATGGGCATTGACCTCATCGCCCACTACGCCAAGGATTGGTTTGGTATTGGGGAAAAAACTGGCGTAGAAATCTATGAACAATCCGGAGTTATGCCCACAGAGAGCTGGTACCGCGAAAAGGGGGTAAGCTTTCAGCCAGGTTTTGCAATTAACTCTTCGGTTGGTCAAGGAGACGTTCGAGCCACCCCTCTTGGGATGGCTAGGGCTTACGCTGCCTTGGTCAATGGTGGTCTGGTTTTAAAGCCCAAACTGGTGCGTTGGAAAGGCCCCCATGACTTGGCCCATGACAAGGTCCAGCCCGAGATTATTCGTCGACTGGATATTCCTGAGCAGCTTGTGCAAGCCATGATGGCTGGTATGTATGACGCTGTTAATAACGAGCAGGGTACTGCGTTTAAATCGGCGATTCCAGACCTTCCGTATGCTGGTAAAACAGGCACAGCTCAGGCCAGGGAGCGTCGCCCCGATGTCTCCAATGATGTCGCTGCTTGGTTGTTGCAAGACCATGCTTGGTTTGTTGCTTATGCCCCTGCAAAGAGGCCCCAGGTAGTTGTGTCTGTATTTGTTGAGCATGGTGGTTTTGGTGGGGCTGAGGCCGCTCCGGTGGCAAAAAAGGTGATAGAAGCTTACTACGCCGAGCATTCGGATGAATTTGCTGACCTCTGGGAAGGCTTTAAGGAACAAGACGCTTTGGAGGTCATTTGGCCATGATCAGGGGAGGGGAGCCCAAAAAGTTTAGCCGTGCCGTTTGGGTTACCATTGCTGCAGTTTCTGTACTCTTGATCGTTGGATTGTTTAACTTGTCCAACGCCGCGGGTTACACAGGTGGCGATTTCCACAGAACCCAAATGATCTGGGTGGTTTTGAGTGTCCTAGTTGCAGCAGCTGTCACTTTTACTGACATGCGCTTTTTCCAACAGCTTTCTCCCGCGATTTACTGGCTTACAATCTTGCTTTTGGTGCTGGTTTTGATCTTTGGACGTGATATTAAAAATGCCAAGCGATGGCTTGAATTGGGCCCAATAGCGCTGCAACCATCGGAGTTTGTTAAGCCAGCTTTGGTGCTGTTTTTAGCGCGCTTTTTCCACGCTGAACGCAATCCTGAAAGGTATACCCTGCGAGCGTTATTGCGTCCGATGCTTTACGTTGCAATCCCTACCGCCCTCGTTATGCTTCAACCTGACCTTGGGACATCTTTGGTCATCATCGCAGTTGGCTTTTCCATGATGTTTTTTGAAGGCATCAGAATGCGTTCCATCTTGATTCTTTTGGGAATTGTCCTTTTGTTGATTCCGTTGGCATGGCAGCTTGATATCGTGCAGCCGTATCAAAAGGAAAGGGTAAGGACATGGCTTGCAATGTCAGGAGCAAAAGACATCAAAAAGGATTCAGACCGCTCCATGCAGCCAGAGCAGGCTCTTTGGGCGGTTGGTAGCGGTAAGGTTTTAGGAAAGGGGGGTATGCAGGGGGTGCAGTCCAGGCTGCGATATTTGCCGGAGATGCACAATGACTACATCTTGGCGTCATATGCAGAGGAACGCGGTTTTGTAGGCTCTGTGTTTTTAATGGGGCTTTATCTAGTTTTAGTTTTGGCTATGCTGCGGATAGCTGTAAGTGCCAGGGAGCGCTTTGGGGTGCTAGTAAGTGTGGGGGCTGTTGCAATCATCTTCTGGCAGGTTGTGTTTAACGTAGGCATGGTTATTGGGATTTTCCCAGTCGTTGGATTGACCTTGCCATTTATGTCTTATGGTGGTTCATCCCAAGTATCATCAATGATTGCAATTGGTTTGGCTTTGAATGCCGGTATTCATCGAGGCAGTGTTTAATCTGGGAATCAGTGCGATGATCGCGAATATCCAAGTGTGGTGGTGATTCTGGGGCGATTTTCGTGAGAGTCTGTTTAAAAGGGCCTTTGGGACTGGTTTCATCGCTGTTTCAGGTTGTCCACTAACGCCACGATGTTTGGGCTTATCCAATCCCTTTCTGACACAAATCTAGCCTCAACTCTGCCATCTCTTAGCAAATAGCTTTCAGGCAGCTTTTCAGTTCCAAATGCTGAACGCATGTCGCGACCAATCACCTGCTGAGGATCTCTCAGTACAATGAAATTTGGTGGAATTGCCGCCACCTGGAAATTGGCAAAAAAATCATCGATTTGTTCCCAGGATTCATCATAAGAGACTGCAAGCACAATCATTTCATCTTCTTTCGCCCTTGCCAGCGACAATAACGACGGCAGCTCCTTTATGCATGGAGGGCAAAATGTCCCCCAAAAATTCAGGAAAATCAGCTTGTTACCAAATTGATCGATGGCCACGGGAACGACTTTGCCATCAACCCGGCCCTCAACGGTATAACTTGCCTGAGCAGGCGTTACAGGCGCACCAATCTTTTCCCCTCTGGTGCGCCGCAGCAACGTGTCAAATTCTGTCCTGCCTCCCTCACCAATGCCAAGGATTCCAAAGGTAATAGCAAGAAAAACGGCGGCAGACGCTCCAATCAGGAAACGTTGTGCAGCGCGGTTTTTAACTTTTTGCATGGTCAAGAGTCCCAAAAATGTCCAAGCGTAAGAATGCACATGCTGAGGCCGTGTGTCAATTGTGGCAGGGACAGGGACAGGAGGCAGGGACAGGGACAGGAGGCAGGGACAGGAGGCTGGGACAGGGGCAGGGACAGGAGACAGGGACAGGGGCAGGGACAGGAGGCAGGGAGATGACTGTGCTAATCCGCAGGATTTGCGCTAAAAGGAGGTCGAGAGGGCACCCAGCAACATGGTCCGGGGGCTAGATTTATTTATCTTTTTGACATATTTTGTCCCTTGAGACCTGTGGCTGTATAGTTTTTGCGGATGTTTGTAACTGGTGCTAGAATATCGCCGCTGAAATACAGCATCAGCATACTGAATTTAAATTCTTTTTAACTTGGGGGGATCATGGGACGGGTCATTGGCATTGACCTAGGTACAACTAATAGTTGCATCGCAGTTATGGAAGGTGGCAATCCTGTTGTGATCCCTAATCACGAGGGTGGTAGGACGACTCCGTCCGTTGTTGCCATCAGTAACGAAGGGGAGCGCTTGGTCGGAGCAGTAGCCAAGCGTCAGGCTATTACAAATGGTAAGAACACTGTTTTTGCCATCAAGCGCCTGATGGGACGAAAGTTTGAATCCCCTGAAGTTGACAAAATTACCGGCAGTTATCCATATGTGTGCGCAAAAGTTGCCAACGGCGACGCCGCAGTGGAAGTCGCCGGCAAGACAATGTCTCCACCCGAGATTTCCGCAATTATTCTAAATAAGATGCGAGAGCTTGCCGAGGAGTACATGGGCGAAAAGGCTACCGGTGCAGTGGTCACTGTCCCTGCATATTTTGACGACGCCCAAAGGCAGGCCACTCGTGACGCAGGCAGAATCGCCGGTTTAAATATCCTCAGGATCATTAACGAACCTACTGCCGCAGCCTTGGCTCATGGCCTTTCACGCCGTGCTACTGGCAAAATCGCTGTCTATGACTTGGGCGGTGGAACCTTTGATATCAGCATCATGGAGCTTGGTGATGGGGTATTTCAGGTAAAAACTACCCATGGCGACACATTTTTAGGTGGTGAGGACGTCGACAGCAGAATAGTGGACATGCTTGCCGAGGAGTTTAAGCAGCTACATGGGGCAGATTTAAAGGAAGACATGGTGGCTTTGCAGCGCCTTCGAGACGCGGCTGAAAAGGCCAAAATTGACCTGTCAGCCTCTCGCGAGGTCGAGATAAACCTGCCATTTATCTACGCAGACAGTGAAGGGCCAAAGCATCTGCAGTACACCCTTACCAGGACTGTGCTTGAGTCGCTTTTAGATGGCCTGATTGACCGTACACTGGAGCACTGTGCTTTGGCCTTGGCTGATGCTGGCCTTTCAGTCAGCGACTTGGATGAGGTCTTGCTTGTTGGTGGGATGACCAAGATTCCTTTGGTCCAGCAAAAGGTCGCCGCATTTTTTGGAACCCAGCCCAGCCGAGGTGTCAATCCCGACGAAGCAGTGGCTGTTGGGGCGGCCATCCAAGCAGGTATCCTCCAAGGTGATGTCGGCGATATAGTTCTGCTGGACGTCGTGCCCTTGTCGCTTGGTATCGAGACCCAAGGTGGCTTGTTTACCAAGTTGATCGATAGGAACTCTGCAATTCCCTGCGCGATCAGCGAAGTTTTCACAACTGCCGAAGATTACCAGCCTTTGGTTAATGTCCATGTCTTACAAGGCGAAAGACCAATGGCTCGTGACAATAAGTCTTTGGCAAGATTTGAACTTTTGGGTATTCCTACTGCAAGACGCGGCATTCCCAAAATCGAAGTTGTATTCGAGGTTGACGTCAATGGAATTTTGAGCGCTTCGGCCAGAGACCTCGGCACTGGTAATGCCCAGACTGTGCGTGTGCGCCCTACTTCAGGGCTGTCAGAAAAAGATATCGAGCGAATTATCGGTGAAGCTGCCGAAGCCATGCGTGAAGATGAAAGTCGTCACGAACTGGCCAATATGAAAAACAGGGCAGATGGCCTGATATACACGACGGAACGCTCGTTGAACGAGTTTTTACACTATCTGACCGACGATGAACGCAGGCTAATTCACGACGATTTGGAAAATTGTCGGCGAGCCCGCAGTGGTAACGACATGTCAGCCATTATCACTGCCATAAAGAATCTGGAAAAATCATCCTACCGAATTGCTGAGCTTATGTACCGCGATGCGGGAGGCTAGACCTGTTCAGGAATTTTTTCCGTTAACAGTTTTAATTCGAGCTTGTTGATGCGTCTAATCCACTGCCTTGTTTTGGTTTTTGTGTTCTTTAGCGTTGAAGCGTTGGCAAAACCAAGCGAGTCAATCCTTTCCAAGATATTGCGGTCCTCAGAGGAAGACCTAGAAGAAATCCCCCCCACACCGATTGAGGATGATACAGAGCCTAACGAAGCCGAAGCGCCAAATGGCGATGAAACATACATGGAGGATACAGAGGTTGTAAAGGCTGACCTTTGCCTTTTGCTTCCATTAAGTGGGCAATACGGTCACATCGGTCAGTCTGTCAGAAGCATATTTGATCGGGCCTTTTCAGTGCTTGAGGGCGTCAAAGTAGAAGTCTTTGATACCAAAGGTGTCCAGGTCCAACAGGCGGTACAAAGCGCCAGTCAGGCGGGCTGCGCCTTTTTGATAGGTGGACTAGGTGACAAAGAGGCTTTAGCTGTGGCCAATGCCGCTGACCAGGCAAGGATTCCAGCGCTAATCCTAAGTGGCGAGTCAGATGGCCGCGTCAGAGGGGCGGTCATTTGGGGAAGGGCCAGCAGGTATGACAAGGCTTTGGTGTTGGCCCAGTACCTTTTGGAAAAGGGCGTCACTAATGCTTGGACTGTCAGCGCATGCTCAACAAATCTTTGCATGGCCGAGGCAAAAGCCTTTACCAACGCTTTTTTGAAGCTTGGAGGCCAGCCAAAGATGGTGGACATAGACGAAGACAGCGAGATGCAGAACGAGGTCTCGCAGTTTGCGAAGTCTGTGATCGGGCCGACGCCTGAAAAGGCTTGTTCAAGCAGGGCATTCGTTATTTTGGGTTCAATCCAAAATGCAAGGAGGGTACTAGGTTTTATGGAGTTTGGCGGCTTGTTTGCTTTGCCAAAGCCAAGCTGCAAGCCTCCCATAGTTGTGGCCCAGGCCTCTTGGGCCGGCCAGCCTGAACTTGGGCGTACTACCGCTTTGGATGGCGCCGTTTATTCGGCTATCAAGTTTCAAGGCGTCCATCAAAGCAGTCTGCAGGCTGAGCTTGCCGACCTTGCCGACCTTTTGGTTGGAGCGATTCAAAAAGACAACCTACGCGATGAAAACATGCGCTATTTGATTCAGACACTACGTGGCATGGAGCCTGTGCCTGGTCGCTCTGGAATGCTTAGGATCGAGGGTGATAAAGTCACTGGTCAAAACTTGGAGATCTTCGAAATACAACGCGGTGTAGGCAGGCCCATTTCAGCGGAGGCCGAGTGGACGAATTCCGATTAATCGCTGCCATCAAAAAGATTCTGACTCAAGGGCCTGCCGCCAAAGACGAAACTAGGGACCCGAGGGTCGAGATCGGCATTGGTGATGATGCCGCTTTGTTAAATGTGCCTGCAGGAAAGATAGTGGCTACCACCGACACTCTTGTGCAGGGTGTTCACTTTCGATTGGACTGGGCGCGACCGCGGGAAATCGGCGCAAAAGCTGTGGCTGTTAACGTTTCTGACCTTGCAGCCATGGGATGTAGCCCACTTGCGGCCCTTTTATCCTATGAGTTGCCTTGTGAAATTGATGACCGCACTGTTTTGGCTATTACAAAAGGTGTAGCGAAGGCTGGGTTTTTGTACGATTTGCCCGTCGTTGGTGGAAACATTACATCGACGTCTGGTCCTTTGGCCATCACTATTGCAGCTTTGGGTGTGCCATCAAGTGCAAGAGTGCTGACCAGAGGTGGGGCGTTGGTTGGTGATGTGGTGATGGTGTCAGGCCACTTAGGGGCTGCCACCCTAGGGCGACTTGCGCTTGAGCGGGGGATAGGTGCCAAGTTTCCGGGTCTGGTCAAAGCTTATCGTAGGCCTGTCGCACGTGTTTCGCTTGGATGCGCAATGGCGGCAGATGGGCGCGTCCACAGTGCTATAGACATTTCTGACGGTCTTTTGGCTGATCTTGGACACATCCTTGACGCTTCAGGTGTTGGTGCAAATCTCGATTCATCCGCAATTTTGTTGCCCCCAAAGGCGCTAAGGGCCGCAAGTTTGCTTGGTGTTGACGCCTTGGAATGTGCTTTGATGGGCGGAGACGACTACGAATTGCTGGCAGTTGTTAGCGAAAAGGCCGTTGGTGATTGGATTAAAGCCGGGATGAGACCTTTGGGCAAGATCACCAAGCGTAAAGGAATGCGACTTGATGGCAAAAGCATCAAGCCCACAGGCTGGAACCACAGGTCATAGCCGGGGCGTTTTGTTATTAAGACTGTAATTATTAGGCCGACTTAAGCCAAGTGCTTTTCCACCAAAGCGATCAGCTTGTTTTTGGCTACTGCGCCAACTATCTGATCCACCACCTTGCCATTTTTAAAAACCAACAAGGTTGGAATGGCGGCAATATGGTACTCGGCAGCCACTCTGGTATCTTCATCGACGTTAATCTTACCCACCTTCAGCTTTCCTTCGAACTGGTTTGCTACTTCTTCCACCAGGGGGGCGATTGCACGGCATGGGCTGCACCAAGGAGCCCAAAAGTCAATAAGGACCGGGACTGCTGACTCTAAAACCTCAGACTTAAAGCTAGCATCAGAAAAGTGTACTACGTTGGACATTTGTGACTCCTAATCTTTTTCTTCAGTTGTTTTGGGTGTTGCCTTGCAGACGTCAATATATTTGAGGCGCAAATCGAACAAAAGGGTGTCGATAAGGTGCTGCTCGTTTTCATCCAAGTTACCCTGGGTTTTATCCTTCAGCATCGCGATGATGTCGATCATCTGGCGGGCAAGTGGCAGGCTGACTTCCATCCCTGCTTCGGTCGGACCTTGTCCCAGATGCATCATCACAGAAGTCCCAAGAGACAGCACGAAGGTGGAAAAATCCACTTTATGCGGGTCAAAACCAGCGTGGTCACCGCACTTTTTGTATTGTTCGTCAGACATGATTATCTCCGTTTCAAAGCAACTCTAGGATCTCAAAAGTTGTGAGTCATTTCTTCTTGGCGTCATCATGAAGAGAGGCCCCTCTGTCTGCCAACGAGGCTTCTACGTTATCGGCCTCAGCAGCAACATTACGCAGGGATTTCAAGTATTTTTCATATTCCTCGCGCTTAAGCTCACCAGAAGCAATCATTCTCTCAACTAATCTAACGTCCATTTTCAGAATATCGTCCATATCATCAACCCCAAAAGTTCAAACCACACGGAATGACCACCCTACTTCCGTTGTAAGGCAATTTAATGTCGCCAACGCAAGGTGTCAAGGTGGCGGGGACAGGGGCAGGGGCGGGGGCATGGAAGCAAGGCCCCATTGTTGATATAGTTCGAAGGAACTAGGGCACGGACCTTACGAGGCGGAAGCCTGGGAGGCGTATTTCAGGTGGATAGTGGACGCGCAGCGCCAACCGCACGGACTTGGCTGGACTGGCATAACAGGATCCGCGTGCAGCCCGCTCTATGCCTGTTGTTGGGCCTAACGGGTCTGTACAACCTTCTTCACAGGTGCTGTAGTAGTCTTCACCATAGTAGTCCCATACGAGCTCATACTCATTTCCAAGCACATCATGTAATCCCCAGGCATTTGGTGTCTTCATACCAACAGGATGGGGATTCCACCTACTGTTGTCTAGGTACCAAGCTATGTCATCAACCTCGCCATACCTTGCCTCAGTAGTACCTGCACGAGCTGCATATTCCCATTCAGCTTCTGTAGGTAGCCGATAGCCGTTACAGTCAAGACTGCTAAAAGTCACTTTACAGTCTGCTAGGTCTACACCTGCAGCGCCAGTACAGTCAGTTATCGTGTAACAGGTTTCTAAACCTTCCGATTTGGAGAGGGCATTTGCATACCAAACCGCGTCAAACCAGTTTAGTGTTTGGATAGGGCAGTGGTCGCTACAGGCGCGGTCTTTTGACGGATTGTTGCCTATCAGCGACTTCCACTCGCCTCTGGTTACTAGGGTTTTTTTCATGTAAAACGGGCGAGTGATTGTTACGTTATGAACCGGACCCTCATCGGGCTCACGGTCAGGTTCGTCATCAGGAGAACCCATCGCAAATGTACCAGCTGGGATCAGACACCAGTCGGCGAAGCATCTACCAACAGTGTTGGACATGCACTTGCCGTTAGTGTCGCAGAAGAGCCAATCTTCGCCACAGCCTCCACATGACAGGCCACAAACCGGATCAGGACCGCAGACTCTATTGGTACAGTTTTGAGCACACACACATTGGCCGCTATAACCGCATCTTTGATCTTGGCCACACTCGCCACATGACAGGCCACAGACCGGATCAGGACCGCAGATCCGGTCACCACATGCGGGTACGCATTCCTTCACACATTTCATGCCATCAGCAACGTACCCATCGTCACAGACACAACTGGCATTTCCAGATTCATCATCGACTTCGCAATAGCCATGCCCACCACAATCAATACCAGCACAGGGGCCCTGGTCACTACAGGCAACAAAAAGCACAGCACCAAATATCAAAGCAAAGGTCTTTTTAAGCATAAAAACTCCTGCAAACGGCGATTAACTCAATCGTGCCGCAATCAGTAGCTAAATGGACTAAAAACAGGCTCTTCTTCAGTAGGCAAGGGACTGCCATCTTGGTCAAGCCTCTCCAAGTCACTTTCGGGGACACCAGCACTGATGTATTCCAGCAGAGATCGTGGAGTGTCTGGATCCTGAAACATAGCGACATCGGTAGAGACAGGTAAAACCTTGTCATCATCAGGTGATACCATATCAGTCAAGCAATCCTCTCCGTGAATGGGGGTAGGTGCTTCTAGTACAACACGATCTCCAGACGTATCAGAGCCCTCAACAATGCCGTCTACGGCTGCCGCAAATCTTGGAGAAGAGCGCTTGAGTTCCTCGATAAATCTCTTCATGGCTTCTTCACCCTCGACGACCAGGATTTCGCCAGTCTCTGGCGCGGCCTCTGTTGTGAGAGCTGACCCTACCATACTAACTTCTGGCCCTGTGATCTCTTGCTCTAGGTCACACGCAAGAAACGCCCCTAAAAGTACAGTTACAAGTCCCACTCTGAAAAGATGTCCCATTACTACCTCCTATTGCTCACCTTGCAGTTGCGAGCACATAGCCGGGAACGGCTCTGTACAACCCCAATCTTCCAAGCAAGGACAGTCCCAGAAATGTTCCCAGACTAATTGCGTTGGATTAATCCGATGATCCGGAGCGCAGACCAATCCCTCTCCAAACCAAAGGCAGCATTCCTCATATTCTTTCGTGCATGGACAGCCTTCAACTGGCTTTCCCGTGCAGACATCCTCGCCCTCGTCACCAAGCTCTCGTAGTTCACTGTTGTCACTATTCCAAGCGTCCATCTTATCCTGTGGTTTGTCCTCGTCGGAACATGCTGCAAATACCAGAGCCAACACCACAACCAGACAGCAATTGCGAATGAAACCCAAAACCGGCAAATTTACCCTGCTCATAAAACCCTCCAAAAACTATAACTCTAGTCCATTACATTGATTTCTCCAGGTTCCATCTCAATGCTATCAAAGCTAACCGAATTGTTGGATTCCGTACCGTGCGCATGGTACGGATTTGTCAGGGCTTTATCAAGCAGCCCAGGGACAGGGAGGTTTGTTATTGTTTTAGTTTTGGGAATGAGGCTCGGTTCATTGAGGTTTGGGGGTACCAGGTTTCATTGGTTGTTTGGTTGTGGGCTTGTACTAGGTCTAGGATGAGGATTGTTGGGGGTTGTGCTTCGTTGTGGCTACATGGGGTGATGCCTTGGATTTTTAGGTTGGCTTTGGTTGCTTGGCTGCGGGCCTCTTCCAGGCGTTTGTAGGGGTACAGTACTGAAAGTATTCCGGTGGGGGTTAGCCTTTGGGAGGCTAGGGCGAAGAGCGAACGCATCGTTAGGGTTGATTCGTGCCTTGATAGCATCTTTTCGCTGTTTGGATTGGGCCTGCCTTGGCCTTTTGGATAAAAGGGTGGGTTTGAGATGATCCGATCATAGCGCGTTTGGTCATCTGCCATGGTGGTGGCGTCAGCTGTTATAACCGTTATTTGGGACCCCATTGAAGCCGCTTGAACGTTTCTTTTGGCCCGGTCGGCCAGCTGTTCTTGTAACTCGATGGCGGTGATTTTGCCCAAAAATCCCCATGCAACCGACAGGATTGAAACTACCCCAGAACCGGTGCCTATTTCCATCATCTTGCATTCTGGGGCGAGGCACTTCGCAGGTCCGTTGGTGATGTGATAGGCCAGCAGTAAGGCGTCAATTCCAAAGCGATAACCGGTTTTGGATTGGGCAAAGCCAAAGTCAAACAAGACCGACAAATCCTCGTCGGGTCTAAGCTCAGGCATCGTTTTTGGAGCCTCTTTCATCACCCCTCTGCCAGTTTGGCAAGCACCTTGTCGTGGACGTTGTGGAAATTTCGCCCTGACATGCCAACGATGATATCTCCCGGTTTTGCCAAGGCAGCCGCGGCTGATGCAAGGTCATCTATGTCCGGAATCATTACTGCGTTCGTACCAGCGCTTTGGATGTCTGCACAAAGCTGGTCCATGTCTATGCGCTCTTCAAGAGGCAGATTGTCAGGTTTTTCATAAGGTCTGCAAAATAAAACCTGATCCGCCGTTGCAAAGGCCTTTGCAAACTCGTTTTGGAACACCTTGCGCCTGCTGGTGTTTGATTCGATTTCAAACATCACGATTATCTTTGCCTTGGGTTTTGCAATCCTAAGTGCTTCGATTGTTTGGCGCACAGCAGTTGGGTGGTGGGCAAAGTCATCCATCACAGTGATTTGGTTGACCACCCCCTTGATTTCTTGGCGTTTTTTGATGCCTTTAAAACTCTCAAGCGCCAAAGCCAACTTGGGAGTTACCGCATCAAGCTCGTGGAGCATGGCAAGGGCCGCAATCACATTGTGCAGATTGTGGATTCCAATCATTGGAGACGAAAAAGTACCAACCTTTAAGTCCTTGCAAAACAAGTTGAAGGCAACGCCTAGACCATCCCACTGCACGTCTCTCGCCTGCCAAATCCCGCGTTCGATCCCAAAAGTCACTACCTTGGCGTCAGCATCGGCAACGACCTTTTTTGCATTGGTGTCGCTATCTGGAATCAGCAGCGGCGCTTTACGCGGAACTATGCGGGCAAAGTCAGTAAACACCTTTAAAACAGCATCTAGGCTGGCAAAAATATCGGCGTGGTCAAACTCAACATTGTTGATGATGGCCGCTTTTGGTAAATAGTGTAGAAATTTAGGGCCCTTATCAAAAAACGCCGTGTCGTATTCATCGCCCTCGATGACAAAGTATTTGCCTTCCCCAAGATGATGGTTGATACCAAAGTTGACTGGAATTCCGCCGACCAGGAAAGAGGGATCCAACCCCTGGAATGCCAAAAGATGCGCTATCAACGACGTTGTGGTGGTCTTGCCATGAGTGCCAGCAACAACTATCGATTGTTGGTCGTGAAAAAAGTGCTCCCGTAAGGCCTCGGGAAAGGACAGGTACGGGATTTTTGATTCGACTACCGCCACTGCTTCCGGGTTAATCCTGCGGATGACATTACCAACCACAACCAAATCTGGTCCCCAGTCCAGGTTTTCAGCCTGATATGGGTGCATTACGCTGATTCCAAGGTCTGTAAGAAGGTCTCCCATAGGTGGATATGGCATTGCTTGGTCTGAGCCACGAACCTCCCAACCTGCCTTTTTAAACAATCCAGCCACGGCGGACATAGCAACTCCACCGACTCCCATGATGTGAACTTTTCCTTTGGACATTTGTTTTGCCACCTGCTGCAAGCCGACGATCAATATTACATGGACTGCCAGATCACACCAAAGATATGTACTGTATTAAGCATAAGAAACATCTTAGCCTTGGGCCTGAAAACGGGAATATCCAAAAAACCTAGGTATGCTAAAACTTTGACGGATTGGCTGTTCGCCCATATTCTGGGCGCCATGGAACGGTTTGGCAGTTCAAAAAATGCGCTTCCTCGTGAAACAAAAGGTGTTTGCGTGGTCTGTGGCGTCGAGGGGGCAACTGAACACAACTTCATATGCGATGAGTGTGGCGATCCTTTGGCTGTCACCATGTTTTGTAACGGTTGCAAACGCCGATTGTCGCTGGATCCGATGGTTGCCGCCGAATTTTTAAACGAAAATGGATACGACTTCGAAGATGTTTGTGGGCTAGTAGTCAAGACTCAGTACTGTAGTGTATGCATGCCCGACAGTGAGCTTACCGATATGACCATTTTCAGAATCAAGGTTTAAATCTACTCAAATAGCTTTGATACCACCATAATTCACCATAGTTGAGGCCTCAGTGACGGTGATTTTGGGTGACAGATCACCCCAGCTAGGCTATATTGCTGGCACGTTGTTTTTTGCAAAACGTGTCTTTAAACCCGGGAGATTTCAATGAAACTAGCATTTACTAACGAACCTGTGAATTCATTTGTGAATCCTGTCGATCGCGAGGCCCAGTTTAAGGCGATTGAGGCGGTTGAGGCTTCCTTTGGTAAGCGTTATCCCATCGTTATTGGTGGCCAGGAATTCTTTACAGACAAGGAAATTAAGTCCATCAACCCATCTGATACCTCGCAGGTCGTGGGTTTAGCGGCCAGCGCGACTCCTGAATTGGCTGATAAGGCCGTTAAAGTCGCGTACGAAAACTTTCCTGCCTGGTCGCAAACCAGCTTTGCCGAGCGAGCCAGGATCTTGTGGAGGGCCGCCGCGATCATGCGCAAGCGGCGCTTCGAGCTAAACGCCACCATGATTTTAGAGGCTGGCAAAACCTGGATTGAAGCCGACGCCGATACAGCAGAGGCAATCGACTTTTGTGAGTTTTATGCCCATGAGGCCATCCGTTATGGCCAGCCACAGCCGCTGATTCCTACCGCAGGGGAAGATGACGAGATGACCTACATTCCGATAGGTCCGGTGGTGGTTATCCCCCCGTGGAACTTCCCCTTGGCTATCACGGCTGGCATGACGGTCGCTGCTTTGGTCACTGGGAACACGGTGGTTTTAAAGCCTGCCTCACCGACGCCTGTAATTGCTTGGAAACTTTTCGAAATTTTGCGTGAGGCAGGCCTTCCTTCAGGCGTGCTGCAGTATGTGCCTGGCTCTGGCGGCGCTGTGGGCGACATCTTGGTTGGACATCCGCTTACAAGAATGGTTGCGTTCACAGGGTCCATGGATGTTGGTATTCATATCAATGCCTTGGCCGCCAAGGTTGCCCCTGGCCAGATATGGCTCAAAAGGGTAATCGCTGAAATGGGCGGCAAGGACGCGATAATCGTGGCTGATGATGGCAATATCAAGGAAGCGGCTGCCGCAATTACCGCATCTGCTTTTGGATTCCAGGGCCAAAAGTGTTCAGCGTGCTCTCGTGCTATCTTGGATGCCGCTATTTACGACGATGTGATGGCAGAGGTGGTTGCGGCGACTAAGAAGCTGAAGGTTGGTCCTGCCAAGGATCCAAACTCCCAAGTTGGCCCAGTGATTACCGAATCTGCCATGAATTCGATTCTTGGCTACATGGAGATTGGCAAAAAAGAAGGCAAGCTTCTGTGTGGTGGTGGCCGCGCAGATGGCCCTGGTTACTTCCTGCAGCCGACCATCTTTGGTGATGTGCCTGCTGGTGCGCGCATCGAGCAGGAAGAGATTTTTGGACCTGTCCTGTCAGTCACCAAGGCCGACAACTACGACCATGCGATCCAGATTGCAAATGGCACCATCTATGGTTTGACTGGTGCAGTGTTTTCCCGCAGCCAAGCAAGGTTAGAGCAGGCTCGGCGTGACTTTCACGTTGGAAACCTGTATTTCAATCGCAAGTGCACTGGCGCCTTAGTTTGTGCACAGCCATTTGGCGGTTTCAATATGTCTGGAACTGATTCCAAGGCTGGTGGTGGTGATTACTTGTTGTTGTTCCTGCAGGCAAAGACGGTTTGTCAAAAGCTATGAGCTCAAAACCCCAAATTCCCCGCGCCTTGGACACGGGTTGTTTAGGTACATGAAAATCGTTTGAGGGAGGTTTTAAGTGACCGAATCACTTGACGGTGTGTTTTATATAACTACGCCAATTTACTATGTTAATGATCGACCCCACATTGGTCACGGTTACTGTACGGTTTTGGCCGATGTCTTGGCCAGATATCACAGGCTATTTGGGCAGGAAACTTACTTCCTGACTGGGACCGACGAGCATGGCCAAAAGGTCCAAGAAGCCGCCACCAAACGCGGGATGACACCCCAAGAACACGCAGATGACATGCATCGCCACTTTAAGGATTTGTGGCCGACGTTGCACGTGTCAAACGATGATTTCATCAGGACGACTGAGCCAAGGCATACTCGCGTGGTTCAAAAGGCCTTGCAGCAGCTTTGGGACAAGGGCCTGATTTATCGGGGTGAGTACGAAGGCTTTTATTCCCCAAGGGTGGAAAAGTTTTTTACCGAAGACGAGCTTGTTGATGGTAAATGCCCTGAAACTGGCGGGGAAGTAAACCGCATCCAAGAGGCCAACTATTTTTTCAAGATGTCCTTGTACCAGGAAGCCTTGATCAAGCATATCAATGAAAATCCGGACTTCATCCGCCCAGAGTCGCGTAAAAACGAGGTCTTGGGCTTTTTAAAGAAGCCACTTCAAGACCTTTGTATCAGCCGACCAAAGGCACGCCTGTCGTGGGGAATCCCCCTGCCATTTGATGCCGATTTTGTGACCTACGTATGGTTTGATGCGCTGTTGAACTACTGCTCTGCCATTGGCCTTTACAGCGATGACGAGCGGTTTGAAAAGCTGTGGAGTGGGGCACACCATCTGATTGGAAAGGACATTTTAACCACCCACAGCGTTTACTGGACCACCATGTTGATGGCCTTGGAAATTCCATTGCCCAAGCACATCATTGCCCATGGATGGTGGCTGATTGATCGGTCCAAGATGTCTAAATCACTGGGCAATGTGGTCGACCCCTTGGCCATGAAAGACAAGTATGGTGTCGATTCTTTGCGCTATTTCTTGATGCGAGAGATGGTTGTAGGCTTGGATGCCGATTTTTCCGAAGAGGCGTTTTTAAAGCGTCATAACTTTGATTTAGCAAATGATCTTGGAAACTTAGCTAACAGGTTGGCGAAGTTTATTGCGCGTTCCATGGGTGGGGTAGTCCCAACTCCTGCAGAAGGTACTGAATATGACGACGACCTTCGCCAGATGGCTCAGGAATTGCCCGCCAAAGTGCGACAGCTGATCATTGAGCTGAAGGTGGACGCAGCAGTTGAAGCCATCATGAATCTGGTCAGGCGGGTCAATCGTTATGTTGCTGAAACCGAGCCGTTTAAGGTTATCAAGACCGATCCAGCCAAGGCAGGTACCGCAGTTTACAACGCCTTGGAGGGGCTGCGTTTCGCGCTGAACCTGCTTGCTCCTGTGATGCCTGGCAAGTGTGATGAGCTGCTTGGCGCCATCGGTGCTCCGCCTGTAGTTAGCAGGCTTGAAGACCTTAAGTGGGGTGATTTAAAGGCGGGTGCAGCAGTGAATCTGCCTGAGGCACCCTTCCCGCGGCACGAGCTGCCAAAGGTCGAAGAAAAGCCAAAGAAGCCTGAAACGCCTTTAATCAAGTTTGACCATTTTGCAGCCGTAGATCTAAGGGTTGGAACTGTTCTAACAGCTGCAGCTGTTGAAAAGTCTGACAAGCTTCTTTTGTTATCGGTTGATCTTGGTGAACCTGAGCCTAGAACGGTTGTTTCTGGAATCGCCAAGGAGTATTCCCCTGAAGCGATTGTAGGAAAGCAGTTTGTCTTTGTGGTGAATCTCGAACCGCGTAAAATCTTTGGGATTTTATCCGAAGCCATGGTTTTGGCTGGTCATGATGATGACGGGCTTGCGGTTTTTAGCCCACTACGCCCACTTCCTGCTGGGGCCAAGATCTCCTAAGTGCAGCTCTAAGCTCACCTAGCGAACTTCAGCGCGGCTCTGCTGGTCCGAATACATGCACTCAAGATAGTCGGCCGCCTTCCAAAGCTGGTAATCCAATTTGATCTGCCCCTTTGACTGTTTTTTTGCCAGGTCGTCCGCTATTCCTCTGGTTCTTACACACTCGGATAGTCTTGCAACCAGCTCTGCATTGTGTGGGGGGTAGTCAGCTGACAGGGCCACCAAGTGATGCGACAAATCCCCTTCCCGAAAGGGTGGAAACGGCTCTTCATTAAGGGACGCTGGCACAGTTACATCTGGAATGACCCCAGTGACCTGGATGGTTCGGTCTGACGGTGCATAGTAGCGCGCAACAGTAAGTTTTATGTAGTAATCCCGCCTAAATAACGGGTTCAGCAATGTCTGGACAGACGCCTTTCCAAAGGTGCGATCTCCGATGACCAAACCTCGCTGGTTTTCCTGGATCGCACTGGCCAAGATCTCTGAAGCCGAGGCACTAGTCGAGTCGACCAATACAACCACTGGAAAATCAAAGCCTCCTTTGCTTGCCTTGTAGACCTCATCACGGCTGGATGGGTTTTTTACAGTGACGATGATGCCCTTGTTTAGAAAATCGTCCGCTATGTCGACGGCTGCTTTTAGTAATCCACCGGAATTATTGCGCAAATCTAAAATCAGGCCGCGAAGACGACCGCCCTTGGTTGCAGCAGTCAGACTCTCAATTGCACCCTTGATCGACTGCCTTGTTGACTCAATAAATCCAGTGACTTTTATATATCCCAAATCTGGGTGGTCCTTAAGCAACCTAGATTGCACGTTTTTAATCTCAATGAACCCTCTGACAATGGTTATTTCAAGGTCATTAGGTTCTCCAAGACGTCGAATGGTCAGCGTTACCGATGTGCCTTTGGGGCCTCTGATGCGCTTGACCACCTTGTGTAATGGGATCCCAGCGATTGAGCGTCCATCAATCGCGATTATGGTGTCTCCAGCCCTGACTCCAGCCTTTACTGCCGGCTGGTCCTCAATCGGGTTTTCCACAATCGTGTCATCGCCATGTTGGGTCAACAGCGCCCCAATTCCTTGGAAACTGGCGTCTTCAGTTGATTTAGTAGCCTCATCCCAGGCCTTGGCAGTTATAAGCCCAGAATGTGGATCCAAAGATGCCAAGTAGCCTTGTGCAGCAGCAAGAATCAGGTCTTTTTTGGAAATCTCTGTTCCCTTTATTTGTTTTAACGCCCAGTCCAAGACTCTGCCGTAATCAGCCTCGGTGAAAGGCAACTTGCCAAGGGCAGAATCCAGCTCTCTTTGGCGTTGTTGGATCTCCTTTTTCTTGTCACGCACATCTTTGGGAGTAAGCGCTTTCTTGGAACGTTCGACTTTAAAATCCTTGTTGGTCTCCACCAGCACAAAGGGATCACTAGGGCGCAACTGAATCTGCTTGCCTGTATAGCGTTTTTTGAACTCGTCAGTTCCCTTTTTTCTGTTCCAGAAATTTTGGGGCAAAACCTGCCAAGGCGTCTCCAACTCACCCAAAACGCCATTGGCCGCAAAAATCCACGCTAGCCTGCGGTCATAGTTGGAATCAATGTAGTAAATCTTGATCAGGCGCAAAACCTCAGTAAAGTCAACTTCTGTAAAATCAACTTCTTTCCAGTATTGCTTTTCTTCGACGTCCTCATCTTCATCCAGTGGTTCATCTGGACTAGTCTGCGCCACGTCAATGGCCGGATTAGTGTGGTTAGCAGGTAAATTCTGGGCTGAATATAAATCTGAGGCTTGTGCTGGGATCAAGAAAAGGGCAATCACCCCAAAAACAGCAAGCCTTACACGAAGAGTCATCAGACCTCCTGGTCATTTCGCAGGCGCAAAACACTTTATCACGGCCATTTATTCCTGGCAAAATTCCCACAAAGCCGCAAGAATGCAACCTCAATTGCCTACCATGATGTGGGCCAGTGAGTCGCCCCTGCTCATCGACTTTGTTCCATGCTATTATTTGCGGGCGTTTTACTTGCCTGGAGCCTGATGACAGACACTTCCTATGCTATCTATTTGAACGCCAATGCCAGACATGTGTCCCCGGAAGTGGTTTCAAAGATTGAAGACCTTGTACATCCTGACGACATCTTTTTTGCAGAGGTCCCAGGCGACGCCTTGCGGCATGCTGCAACCATTCACGAGCGTGGCTACAAGACGGTGTTTACAGGTGGTGGTGACGGTACCATCGTTGGCCTGATCAATGCCCTGTACAAGTACAGCGATGGCGACAGCTCCAAAGTTCCCGTTCTAGGTGCCCTTTCGCTTGGCACTGGTAATGCTTTGTCACGCTTGGTTTCATCAGTTGGCGCTCTTTCAGACCTGAAGTCGTGGCTTCAAAACCCATCCAAGGACGTCTGGACAGTTTCCTTGATGGAACACGAGGGACAGCTGCACCCCTTTGGTAGCCTAGGTGCAGATGCCGAGATGATGGCCGATTATCACCAGATGAAGGCAAATTTTGGCTCAGGTCGTCTTAAACCGCTTTTTCAAAATGTTTCCGGTTACTTTGTGGCTTTTTTTGGGGCTACAGCTCCTAGACACATTGCCCAAATGTTTAGCCAAGACAGCCTGGAAGTTCGGATTACAAACCTGGCCGATACCGCCTATTGTATTGGGGCAGAAGGTCAAAAAGGGCGCAGTTTTGGGGCCGGCGAGATCATATACGAAGGTTCAGTTGTGCTAACCATGATGGGGACCGTCCCAGTACTTGGGTATGGTCTGAAGCTGCTACCTTGGGCTAATTCTGACCAAGAATTCATGCAGTTAAGGCTGTCTGACATTTCACTTGCAGCAAGCCTTGTCCACCTGCCAGCGGCCTGGAATGGCTCGCTGAGGCATGAAAAGCTTTACGACTTTTTTGTAAAACGGATCAAAATCCAGTTTTCACGACCTATGCCTTTTCAATTATCCGGTGATTTCGAGGGGATGCGCGATACCGTTGAGCTTGCTGTAAAGCCAGGTGCGGTACGCTTGCTTAGATTTATTTAGGGAGGGGTTACGATGCGGTATGTATGCATAGTTTGCGGTTATATTTACGATCCTGCCCATGGCGATCCTGTGGCTGGTATTCCTCCTGGAACCGCCTTTGAAGATTTGCCAGACTCCTGGGTGTGCCCTGAGTGTGCCGCTTCAAAGGAGATGTTTGAGCCTGTAAAGGAGGGCGAGTAAGCTTGGCCAAGCGCTACATAATAATAGGTTCTGGGGCAGCAGGTCTTGAAGCTGCTACAGCCATCAGAACGGCTGACAGTCTTGGAAATATAACGGTCGTCTCTGAAGAGTCTTGGCCATACTATTCGCGAATTAGGATTGGTGAAGTAGTAGATGGTCGCAGTGAACCTGACAAACTAGCACTTAGACTGCCCAATTGGTACGACGAGCAAAAGATTAATCTTTTGCTGAAATCTAGGGTTACTCAGATAGTCCACGCCAAAAAACAAGTCCAGTTGGCAGATGGTCAACTGCTTGATTATGACTCGCTATTGATTGCAACTGGGGCTAGGGCGTTTGTGCCAAATTTTCCAGGGTCTGATTTGGCTAAAACGCTTCGATTCATGGCTGATGCAGTCGCTTTGCGCCAGGCCATCGCCGGTGTCAAGCGTGCCGTGGTAATAGGTGGTGGGCTGTTGGGGCTTGAGCTTGCCGCATCGTTGGCAAAAGCTGGGCTCTCTGTGACGGTGGTAGAAAGGAACAACAGGCTTTTGCCTCGTCAATTGGATTTGGTGGCCGGTGAACTGGTCTTGGAGCTTTTACAGCGTCAGGGGATCGATTTTGTCCTTCCTGCATCTACCGCCCAAATTCGCCAGGAAAACAATGGGTTATCAGTCGATATGGATGATGGTTGCTCACTTCCAGCTGATTTGGTCCTAGTTTCAGCAGGCGTTCGTCCAGCCATTGAACTGGCCCAAGCCGCTGGCATTGAAGTAGATCAAGGCATTTTGATAAACGACCAGATGCAGACATCGATCCCTGGAATCTATGCAGCTGGAGACTGTGCCGAGCATCGCGGTCAGCTTTATGGGATCTGGCCAGCATCATCAGAGCAGGGGCGCTTTGCGGGACGTGCGATGGCCGGTTTGGACGTCACATATGCAGGCACAACGCGGATGGTTACCTTGAAAGTCGCTGAAATAGGCGTGTTTTCCATGGGTAAAACCGGTGATGAAGACGGCGAGGTCCAGGCCGAGCGCTCAGGAGATGATTACAAGAGGCTTGTAAGGGATGAAAACGGCGTCTTGATTGGCGCGACTTTGGTTGGAGACTTAAGCGAGCGTCGCCATATCTTGATGGCACTGACAGCTGGTAAGCCTTATCCATAGCCAGGTTCATTGGTTCGACGGCCGGCTAGTGGTTAGGGCGCTGATTTTGGGTGTGCCCTAAAAAGTCCCGTTGACAGTTGGGGGCTTTGCAAGGTACAACCAAATCCTTGGATCCTTGGAGGGAAGCCAGTGTATCTAGGTCAAGTTCTGGGAACGGTGGTTGCTGCTAGGAAAGCAAAAAATATGGATGGCCTGCGCCTGATGCTGGTTCAGCCGCTGACCGAGCAACGGACTCCAAAAGGCAACGTTGTTGTGGCCGTCGATGCGGTTAATGCTGGACCTGGTGATTTGGTGCATTTGGTAAGCAGTCGCGAGGCCTCGCTTGCTTGTCCCAACACGTTTGTTCCAGTTGACGCGGCAATCTGTGGCATTGTTGATGCCCTAGACGTGGAGGCACCATGACGTTGTGTCGTGTAAAGGGAACAGTTGTTTCCACGGTAAAACACCCCACTTACAAGGGGTTGAAGCTTTATGTGGTCCAACCAGTCGACGAAAATGGAAAACCAGTCGACTCATCGTTTTTGGCCGTTGACCAAGTTCAATCTGGAGTTGGAGACTTGGTGCTGGTTGTAACTGAAGGAAACAGCGCCCGCCAGATTTTCAAGCAAAAGATTCTTCCCATCAGATCCGTGATTGTTGGGGTAGTTGACGCGGTTGATTACCATGCTTCAACCGTTTTGGAGGCGCGATGAACGCCCAGGTAACCTTCCCTGAATTGCAAAGGCAGATTATTCACTTCAGCCGCCAGCTTCATGAAAATGGATGGGCCGCTGGAGGGCAGGGTAATGTAACCGCAATGACCGCCGATGGTCGCATTTTGGCCACCAGTGCTGACGTTTCATTAGGGGCGATCAAAGAAGCCGAGCTTTTGACCTTGGACCGTTTTGGGCGCAAACTGGCCGGTATTGGTAATCCTTTTGTCGAGTTGCCAATGCATCTAGCCGTTTTTAAAGGGCGTTTAGATGTCCATGCCGTCGTTCACGCTCATCCGCCTGCATCGTCGGCATTTGCGGCGGCCAATCAGGCGATTGAAGCGTTTACTTTCCCAGAGTTCATAATTCAGACTGGCGGTTCGGTCCCAGTAGTGCCCTTCGCTTTACCAGGTAGTGAGGCCTTATCCCAAGGACTGGCTCCTTTTATTGAGCGCTACGACGTGGTTTTGCTTGAGGGCCACGGTGTTTTGGCGTGGGGTGCTGATCTGCAGACCGCCATGATGCTAGTCGAGCTTGTCGAGGCCACAGCACGTACCTTGCTGGACGCAGCAACCTTGGGAGGCGTCAAAAAGTTGCCAGACCCCATGATTTCTTTACTGCTGGAGGCCAGAACC
>Ga0209718_1000113_pt1 | contig 115113 bp, 109 predicted proteins | sample AD_JPNAS1_MetaG_FD_184420 | JGI IMG/M metagenome (GOLD analysis project Ga0209718, IMG submission 184420) | Active sludge microbial communities of municipal wastewater-treating anaerobic digesters from Japan - AD_JPNAS1_MetaG (SPAdes) (version 2) | ecosystem: Engineered > Bioreactor >...
TGACGCTCCCGCCTCCTCGTAGCCGGTCTTTATCCTCTGGACCTGCCGCACCGACAGCCCCAAAGCGGCTGAAGCCTCCCTGTTGGTTATCACCCCGCCCGTCACCTCTTCAAGAACATGAAGTTTCCGCGCCTGCTTGATGGACAACCTGATGTCACCCTCGTTCTTCATGGGATACATTCTCTATCAAAACCCAGGGGGGGTGACATTTCCCCCTTCTCAGGAAAAGGGACCTCGTCCCTGTCCCCTTAAGGGGTGACATTATCCCTGTCCGGCGACAAGATGGACCTTTTCCATTGACTGGCTCACCCCTTGTTATATAATGCGCTGCAACAACCGGACTTGAGGTCTTAAACACATCGCGCCGGCGATTTGCCAAAAAAAACGGTCGGCTTTATAATTCCATCAGGTTTATGAGGTAAAGCTAAGGAGGTGTCCGCGCGGAAGGGAAGCAAAGGGAGTAGCCAGTTGAGCGAGCCTTGAGTTCAGTTTTGAGGTAGTCCAAGACTAGTTTCAAGAGGAGGGATATCAGCATGAGCAACGAGACGCAACGCGAACAGTGGGGTACCAAGTGGGGATACATCCTTGCCTGCGCCGGCTCCGCGGTGGGCCTGGGGAACATCTGGCGTTTCCCGTACATTACAGGCCTGCACGGAGGGGCGGCCTTTGTCCTGGTCTATGTGATCATTGTCTTCGTTATCGGGTTCTCCGTCATGCTCGCCGAAATGGCCATCGGCCGCAACGCGCAGCTCAACGCAGTCGGGTCCTTCCGGAAGATCAAGGGCGGGATGTGGCCCATCGTGGGCTGGATGGGAGTAACCGCGGGCTTCATAATTCTCTCCTACTACGGGGTCATCGGCGGCTGGACCATGGCCTACGTCCTCAAATCCTTCACCGGGCTTATGCAGGCTGACGCCGGGGAGGCCTTCGGTTCCTTCGTGACCAACGTACCTCTCGTGATAGTCTGGCAGGCCTTTTTCATGTTCGTCACCATCTACATCATCTATAAGGGGATCGGCGAAGGGATCGAGAAGTACTGCAGGATCCTTATGCCCTCCCTCTTCGTTGTGCTGCTCATCCTGATCGTCCGCGCTGTGACGCTCCCCGGCGCCGGCGCCGGTATCGCCTACTACCTTAAACCAGACTTCAGCAAGCTGACGGGCGGCGCCTTCGGGGCGGCCCTCGGCCAGGCCTTCTTTTCACTGTCCCTGGGCATGGGGTGCATGATCACCTACGGCAGTTACGTGGGCAAGAAGGAGCACCTTCCGGGAGCGGCCTTCCAGGTCTGCTTCATTGACACCGCCGTCGCCTTCCTGGCGGGCCTCGTCATCTTTCCCGCCGTCTTCGCCTTCGGTATCGAACCAGGCGCCGGTGCGGGGCTCACCTTCATAACCCTTCCCAATGTCTTTGGAAAGATGCCCGGGGGGATGATCTGGTCGGCCCTGTTCTTCGTTCTGCTCTTTGTCGCTGCCCTCACATCGGCCATCTCCCTGCTGGAAGTCGTTTCCGCCTACTTCATCGACGAGATGAAGTGGAGCAGGACCAAGGCCGCCTGGCTCATGGGTTTTTGCATCTTCCTGCTGGGGATCCCTTCCGTGTTGGGCGTCGCCGGGAAGCTCCCCACCCTTGCGGGAAGGGATTTCCTCGATTCGGCCGACTTCCTGGCTTCCAACATCCTTCTCCCCCTCGGGGGCCTGTTCATAGCCCTGTTCGTGGGCTGGTTCTGGACCGAGGGTGCGAAGCAGGAAGTCACGAACGACGGCACGGTACCCTTCGGGATCTACACGCTCTGGCTATGGGCATGCCGCGTCGTGGCCCCGATCGCCATAGCCTACATCTTCATCACCGGGCTCAAGTGGTAGGGACCGCCCGTATTTAGTCTTCAACCCGGCGGGGGCTTTAAGCCCCCGCTTTTTTTTCACCGCCCTCGTTGACCTTTCCCTTTCATCATGAGAAAATCGACAAGGAGTTTTTGGATGAAGGCCGCAAGAGATACCCCCGTGCTTTTTCAACGAGCGGGGGAGCCGAAGGGGCAAGCGACCGACAGGAGCGCGAAACTCTCAGGCCAAAGGATTGCGGTCGGACAAGTCTCTGGACAGGCGCGGGAGACCCTTGCGGCGTCAGTGTCCTTCCGTGCGGGAATTTCTGGACAGAGAACCCACCTATTCGATGAATAGGGGGTTTTTTGGTGTTCCAGGAGATCGACTGCCTCACAAATAACGCCCGGCTCTGGAACATTTCCCTGAAAGCCACCTTCGTTGAGGGTGGCCCCCTTAGCGTACTGACCCTCGCGAGAGACCGCGTCCATGCCGGGTGGCTGCTTTTGACCCATCCCCTTTATGGAAATATCCAGCCCTCCCAGCAACACTTCAGGAGCGTCCTTGTCGGCCTGCCCGACGAAAAAAGGGAGGGCGACCTTGGATCGATTTCTATCCTTGAGAGAGCCATCGGTCTTTACAGGGCGGAGGGAGTAAACTCCGTGAAGCCAGCCAGGGGGGACCGCCACCTGGAGGACTTTGCCGCCCTGGATGTATACCTCCTGCGGGACAGCATGGAGAGATACGGCTTGCTGAAGGAGTAGCGCCTGTGATGGTTCCTGAAGCGGCAGTCAAACCCCGAAGGGCGGAGAAAGTCGAAGGGAGGTGAAAAGATGATCGAACTGAACAAGGAAAACTTCGAAGAAGAGGTCCTGAAGAGCGACCTTCCTGTGCTGGTTGACCTTTGGGGTCCGCAGTGCGGCCCCTGCCTGGCTTTGATGCCGAAGGTGGAGGAGATATCCCGCAAGTATGAAGGCAAGGTCAAGTTCTGCAAGCTCAACGTCGCCGAGAATCGCAAGCTCGTCATATCCCTCAGGGTCATGGGGGTGCCGACCTTCCTGTTCTACAAGGGGGGAAAGGAGAGTGGCCCCAGGTTGAGCGGAGCCGAGGCAGTGGCTGACAAGATCGAGGAGAAGGTTAAAGAATTGTCCGGATAGCGATGGGTATTTGAAAGGGGGGAAACATAATTGGAACTTAAGCTCAAGAAAGTAGTCGTAAGGTCCCTTTTGGACGGAGACAAGACTTCCTTTGATGACGGGGTCCTAAAGGTGAACCGACGGGAGATCGTCAACATGCTGATGAAGGACAAGAGGTTCTCCAGCGCCATGGTTGAGCTTGCCCTGCCGGGGGAGAGCACGAGGATCTTGCCGGTCAAGGACGTGGTAGAGCCGAGGTGCAAGCTTGAAGGGCCGGGAGAAGTGTTCCCGGGCTTCATCGGCGACGTCGAGACGGTGGGCGAAGGCACCACTCTCGCCCTCGTCGGCGCCGCCGTGGTCACCTGCGGAAAGATCGTGGGTTTCCAGGAAGGCATCATCGACATGTCGGGTCCGGGAGCGGAATACACGCCCTTTTCCAAGACCCTTAACGTGGTGCTCGTCGTCGAACCCGTCGAAGGCCTTGAAAAGCATGAATACGAGTCCGCTTGCCGGCTCGCCGGCTTGAAGACGGCACACTACCTCGCGACCGCCGCCAAGGGCGCGACCGGGGGAGAAGTCGAAACCTATTGCCTGCCGGATCTTGCCAAGGCCATGACGTTCTTCCCGGAGCTCCCGAAAGTGGCCTACCTGTACATGCTGCAGTCCCAGGGGCTTCTACACGACACCTATGTCTACGGTGTCGATGCCAAGAGGATCATCCCGACCCTTATCCACCCCAACGAGGTCATGGACGGGGCGATCGTCTCCGGGAACTGTGTTTCCGCCTGCGACAAGAACAATACCTATTCTCACCAGAACAACCCGATAATCCATCACATGTACAAGAGACATGGCAAGGATCTCAACTTTGTCGGCTGTGTCATCACAAACGAGAATACCACCCTCGCCGACAAGAAGCGCAGTTCATCCTATGCCGTGAAACTGGCCAAGATGCTTGGTGTCGAGGGCGTGATCATCAGCGAGGAAGGCTTCGGCAACCCCGATACGGACCTGATCATGAACTGCCGCAAGGCTGAGCAGAGTGGGATCAAGACTGTCCTGGTAACTGACGAATACGCGGGCAGGGACGGGGCCAGCCAGTCTCTGGCCGACGCCTGCCCTGAAGCCGATGCCGTCGTGACGGCAGCCAACGCCAACGAGATCATCGTGCTGCCAAGGATGGAGAAGATAATTGGGCTCCCGGACACGGCCAATGTGATCGCCGGGGGTTTCCAGGGTTCCCTGAGGGAGGACGGTTCCATCGAGGTGGAGATCCAGGCGATAACCGGGGCGACCAGCGAGCTCGGCTTCAGCCGGATCGGCGCCTACACTATCTAGGTTTCTGCTTCAAGAATCTTTGACTTTAAAAGGAGGTGCCTGATTTGGGCAAACTCGCTGGCAAGAAGGTGCTCCTTCTGGGCGAGAGGGATGGAGTGGCCGCCCCCGCTATGGAGGAGAGCCTGAAAAATTGCGGTGCGGATATTGTCTTCTCCGTGACGGAGTGCTTCGTCTGAACCGCCGCGGGGGCCATGGACCTGCAAAATCAGCAGCGCGTCAAGGACGCGGCTGAGAAGTTCGGGGCGGAGAACCTGGTAGTGATCCTGGGTTCTTCCGACGCCGAGGGAGCCGAAATATACGCGGAAACGGTGACAAACGGCGATCCCACCTTCGCAGGTCCACTGGCAGGAGTCCCGTTGGGACTCGCGGTATACCACGTTTTCGAACAGGAGATCCGGGACGAGGCCGACCCATCGGTCTGGGCCGACCAGATCGGTATGATGGAGATGGTCCTTGAGACCGAGAGCCTCGCCAACGCCGTCAAGGGGGTTCGCGAACAGTACGGGAAGTACACCCTCTAGAGGGTAGCCCCGAAGAAAGGGGGGAAATGATCTTATGAAGTACAAGGTAGTTCATTATATCAACCAGTTCTTCGCAGGCATCGGCGGGGAGGAGATGGCCGGCCACAGACCGGAATCCAGAAAGGGTTTCGTGGGACCCGGCCAGGCTTTCAACGCGGCCTTGGCCCCTGACGCGGAGATCGTGGGAACGGTGATCTGCGGGGACACCTACTTTGCCGACAACCTTGAAAAGGCCGAGAAGGAGGTCCTGGACCTCATCGCGTCCTTTTCTCCCGATGCGGTCGTCGCCGGACCGGCCTTCAACGCCGGCCGTTACGGGACAGCCTGTGGCGCCGTCTGCGAAGCGGTGGGAAAGACTCTCGGCCTGCCGAGAGTATCAGGAATGTACGAGGAGAACCCCGGCGTTGACATGTACCGTAAGTCGACTTACATCGCCAGGACGGCTGACAGCGCCAGGGGCATGAAGGATGCGGTTCCCGCCATGGCCCGCCTTCTTCTCAAGCAACTCAAGGGCGAGCCGATAGGCAAACCCGAAGATGAGGGCTACATCGAAAGAGGCGTAAGGGTGAACTTCTTCATGGACAAGATCGGGGCCGAGAGGGCCGTGGATATGTTCGTGAAGAAGCTCAAGGGGGAGCCCTTCACGACGGAATACCCCATGCCGACCTTTGACAGGGTGCCTCCTAACCCGCCGGTGGCTGACATGAAGAGCGCGACCATTGCCCTCGTGACCTCCGGCGGCATCGTACCGAAGGGCAACCCCGACCACATCGAGGCTTCGAGCGCTTCGAAGTACGGAGAATACAGCCTGGCCGGCGTCATGAAAATAGACGCCTCCACCCATGAGACGGCCCATGGCGGCTACGACCCCACCTACGCGAACGACGACCCCAACAGGGTCCTACCCGTCGACGTGATGCGTGACCTTGAAAAAGAGGGTGCCTTCAAGAAATTTCACGAGACCTTCTATGCGACCGTCGGCAACGGCACCTCCGTGGGCAACGCCAGGCGTTTTGGGACGGAGATCGCCCAGAAACTCAAGGACGCCAACGTGGACGCTGTGATAGTGACCTCCACCTGAGGGACCTGCACTCGTTGCGGCGCAACGATCGTCAAGGAGATCGAAAGGGCAGGGCTTCCCGTAGTCCATGTCTGCACCATAGTGCCCATTTCACTCACCGTCGGAGCGAACAGGATCGTGCCTGCGGTGGCCATCCCTCACCCCCTGGGGGACCCGACGAAGACCCCCGAGGAGGAGAAGAAGATCAGGCGGGCCATCGTGGAGAAAGCCCTCAAGGCTCTCCAGACGCCCGTAGAGGACCAGACGGTTTTTAACGATTGAGTACCCAGGGGTGGCCCGGATCCTTATCCGGGCCACCCGTCTATAGAAACGGAGGGAGGAGCGGCCCATGGCCCGTGTCGCTATCAGGGGTTATTCCTACTGTCTTAACCACACCCCGGAACTGGGGCTTCACTACGGGGTCACCCCGTACATTGAGAGGATCACCCACGGAGAGACGGAGTACATAAAAAAACTGTGTAAAAGCACGCAGTCCTTTGAAGAAGCATGTGCCTACGCCCCCAACCAGGCCTATATAGGGGGGATGGACCTGGATGACCTGAAGAGGCAGCCCGCTCCGATGTACTGTAACAGGATCGATGGCGCCTCGCGGTACGGCAAATTCGGGGAGATCATGCCCGAGAAGGAGTTCCTCGGCTTGATGGATATCTGCGATGTCTTCGATATCATCTGGCTCGAAGAGTCCTTCGCCGGTGAAGTCCGCGAAGTCATGGCCAGGCACCCGCTCATGAACGAGAAGATCCTGACGCGGTTGGAAAAAGGTCATGCCTCTTCAGAGATCGAGAAGGAAACGAAAGAACACGGTGCCCTCCCCCTTTACTCCCAGGGCAGAGTGGCTGGTTGCTGCAGGAAGGGGCACGATCTCGACGAATCACTCTCCGCGCACGTTCTTCTTGAAAATATTGCCAGCAAAGCCGGATCCGTGCTGGCTCTTCTTCACCTTTTAAAAACCACCGGCCTCTCCCCGGCCGACATCGACTACATCATCGAATGCTCCGAGGAAGCCGCGGGTGACATGAACCAGCGGGGCGGGGGGAACTTCGCCAAGGCCATTGCGGAGATAGCAGGATGCGTAAACGCCTCGGGCTTCGATGTGCGGAGTTTCTGTGCGGGGCCCGTTAACGCCGTAATAGCTGGGGCCACCCAGGTCGCCAGCAGGGCGAGGCCCAACGTGGTAGTCCTGGCGGGCGGAGCCGTTCCAAAGCTTTTCATGAACAGCCGGGACCATGTCCGCAAGGACATGCCCGCCCTGGAAGACTGCCTGGGGAGCTTCGCCGTTCTTTTGGATGCCGACGATGGCACGTGCCCCATCATGAGACTCGATGCCCTCGGGAAACACTCGGTGGGCGCCGGCGCCTCCCCCCAGGCGATCACATCGGCACTGGTCTATGAACCTCTCCAGAAGATAGGGCTCTCCTTTGGCGACGTCGACAAGTTCGCGGCCGAACTCCAAATACCGGAGATTACCGTACCGGCCGGCGCTGGAGACGTCCCCTCGGCCAACTTCAAGATGATAGCTGCCCTCGCCGTCATGAAGGGCGAGCTCGGCAAGGATGAGATGTCCTCCTTTGTCGAGAGCAAGGGTATCCCGGGTTTCGCCCATACCCAGGGTCATATTCCTTCCGGGGTCCCTTTCATCGGCCATGCCTGCGAGGCCATCAAGGAAGGGAAAATCGGTCGCGTCATGATAATAGGAAAGGGAAGCCTCTTCCTTGCCAGGCTGACGAACCTATCCGACGGTGCTTCCTTCATCATCGAGCCCTCCTCGGAGAAGGCCGGCGAAACCAGGGGGGTCACTTCGGAGGAGGTCCGGGGAATACTCCTGGAAGTCCTGGAGGACCTTTCGAAGGAATTAACGGGATGAAGGCCATGACCGGGACGGAAACTAGAAGGATCATCGGCGACGCCCTCCGTGAAATAGTGGAGTCCGCCAAAAGCGGGGGGCCGCGAACGAGGGTAGGGCTCATGGCCTCAGGGAGCGAGCTCGGTCCCGGGGAACTCGCCCGGGGAGCGGTCGCGGCCCAGGAATCGAGGCCAGGCCTTGAAGTGGTGATGATCGGACCGAGGATCGAAGGTTTTGACCAGCTGAGGTGGATCGAAACGCCCGATTGCGAGGAGGACATCTCCCGGGCCATGGAATCGGCACTGAAGGAAGGCGATATCAGCGCGGCCGTCGCCCTCCATTACCCCTTCCCCCTTGGGGTGACGACCATAGGGAGGGTTGTGACTCCTGCGCGGGGAAGGCCGATGTTCATAGCCTCCACGACCGGAACCAGCGCCACGGAGAGGATCGAGGCCATGGTCAAGAACGCGGTTTACGGAATTGCCACGGCGAAGTCGCTCGGCATAACCGAGCCCACCGTGGGGCTACTTAATATCGAAGGCGCCCAGGCAGCCTTCAGAGCCCTCCAGAAGATTCGCGACAACGGATTCCCCATAACCTTCGGGAGCAGCGTCAGGAAAGATGGGGGGGCGATACTCAGGGGCAACGATATTCTCGCCGGCGCTGTCGATGTCTGCGTCACCGACACACTGACAGGCAACGTGCTCATCAAGATGTTCTCGGCCTTTACGACCGGAGGCGGGTACGAGGCTACGGGGTGGGGTTACGGGCCCTCCGTTGGGAGAGGATGGCCCTTTATAGTCTCGATCATATCCAGGGCCTCGGGAGCTCCGGTCATTGCCGGGGCGCTGGTGTTTTCCGCCGCGGCCGCGACGGGGTCTCTTCCGGAAAAGGTGATCGAATACCTGGCTCTCGCGGAAAAGGCCGGACTTTCCGGCATCCTCTCGGAGTTACGCCCAACGAAATCCGATGGAAGCGGAGAAGTGAAGATGCCGCCCAAGGAGCCCACCGAGGACGAGATTCACGGCATCGATGTTCTTTCCATCGAGGAAGCCGTCAAAACTCTTTGGAAGAGGGAAATCTACGCCGAATCCGCCATGGGTTGCACGGGACCGGTTGTGAAGGTCCCAGCCAGGGTCCTCGAGGAAGCCGAGGAAATCCTCAGGAGCGAAGGCTTCCTTTAGTTGGAAAGGACAGTTCATGAAAACAAGAGCAGCCCTTTATGGTATAATTTTACCAGGAGATTTAATCAAATCGTTCCTGTATGACAACTGAGATCAAAGATAAGGGGGTGGTAGTGGCTCGGAGAAGTTGTGAGGTTGGAAGAGCACATTGATCCCGGGATTTTTGAACAGCAGGACAGAGAAGAAGGAGGGATTGATTGTTATGGAAGGCTTGATGGCTATTAACAATGTCGTCAACGGTATAGTCTGGGGTCCCCCTATGCTCGCACTGCTCGTCGGTACCGGCATCTATCTTACTATCGTCCTCGGCTTCCCTCAGGTTAGATACTTCGGGTACATGTTCAAGGAAGTACTTGGCAATATAGGCAAGAAATCGGGAGTAGAGGGCACTATCACGCCCTTCGCGGCGTTATCGGTCGCGCTCGCTTCCACGGTGGGTTCAGGCAACATCGCGGGTGTTGCCACCGCCATCCACCTCGGTGGGCCCGGAGCGCTTTTCTGGATGTGGATGACGGCCATCTTCGGGATGACCACCAAGATGACCGAGGCTGCTCTCGCCGTCAGGTATCGTGAGAAGGACGAAGGAGGGAACTGGCGCGGCGGCACAATGCACGTTCTGGAGAAAGCCACGGGACAGAAATGGCTGGCCTGGCTCTTCGCCTTCTTCACCACCTTCGCGGCTTTCGGAATTGGTAACGCCACCCAGGCCAACTCCACCGCCCAGGCGCTTGAACTGGGTTTCGGAGTTCCCTGCTGGATTTCCGGCATCGTCATCGTTGTGCTTGTGGCCCTCGTCATAGTCGGAGGGGTCAAAAGGATCTCCGATGTGACTACCTACCTGGTTCCCTTCATGGCCATTTTCTACATTGTGGGCGGTGGGGCGGTCATCCTGTTGAACATAGGCCTGGTCCCCCATGCCATAAACCAGGCCGTCTGCTACGCTTTCAATGATCCCATGGCAATTCCCGGGGCTATCGCCGGATGGTCGGTCAAGCAGGCCCTCACCAAGGGCGTCGCCCGAGGGGTCTTCTCGAACGAGGCCGGCCTTGGCTCCGCCCCGATGGTCCACGCCACTGCCATCACGGATCATCCCGTGAGGCAAGGTGCTTACGGCCTCTTCGAGGTGTTTGTGGACACCATAATCATCTGCTCCATCACCGGCATCAGCATCCTTGCTACCGGTACCCTCACGTCGAGGCCCGACCTCACCGGCGCCCAGCTCTCTCTCACCGCATTCCAGTCGGTCCTGGGGACGCCAGGCTTGTGGATTTTGTCCCTCGGTCTGGCCATGTTCGCCTTCTCGACCATACTCGGATGGTACTGGTATGGTGAAACCGGCGCCGTCTATATCTTCGGCCTGAAGATCACCCCGGTTTACAAGTTCCTCTGGATCGCGGTGTGCCTGGTCGGCGCCATCGGTGGCGGCGGACAGTTCCTTACAAACCTTTGGGACCTGTCGGACACCATGAACGGGCTCATGGCGGCCCCCAACCTTATCGCGCTCCTTTGGGTTTCCAACGAGATGCGCAAGATGGTCAAGGATTTCGACGCAAAACGCAAGAGCGGAGAGCTGAAATAGTATTTTCCTTTCAAGGCTGAAACTGGTTTTCCGCTTAAAAAGGGGGCCGGGGATTCCCTGCCCCCCTTCCCTTTTGAAAGGAGGGCATACCCTTGTCCCTTAGACCTACCAGGATGGAGGTCAACCTGGAGAATCTCGCCTTCAATTTCAGGTCCATTTCGGGGTTCCTGGATAAGGGCTGTAGCCTCATGGCGGTCGTAAAGGCCAACGGCTACGGTCTCGGCGCAAGGCGGGTCGCCAAGGTCTTCCAGGAGGCGGGGTGTCAGCGTTTCGCCGTGGCCACGCCCGATGAGGCCGTGGAATTAAGAGAAAACGGAATCAGCGAACCGCTGCTCGTTATGGGTCCTTCGCCGCAGGATGCGGCCGAAGTCTTCGCAGCCATGGATATTACCGCTGCCTGTACGGACTTGTCCTTCGCCGAGGCAATGAGCAGGGCTGCGGTAACCCAGGGCAAGACAGCGCGCCTGCACCTGAAGGTCGACACCGGTATGGGAAGGATAGGCTTTCTCCCGGAGGACATCCCTGAGACCGTCGATAGAATCCTTCATTTCCCCGGAATCGACCTCGAAGGCATTTTCACCCATTTCGCCTGCGCCGATGAAAGGAACCCCGAGTACACCCGTATCCAGTTCGGAAGGTTCGGAGAGGCTCTGGACGCCTTGCGCTCCAGGGATGTCAGGTTCAGGATCAGGCATGTTTGCAACAGCGCCGGCACGGTGAATTTCCCCGAAATGCACCTCGACGCTGTGAGGCCCGGGCTCATCCTGTATGGAATGTGGCCTTCCCGGTATTGCAAGAGGAGTGTCGAGATCAAGCCCGTCTTCGAGGTGAAAACCTCGGTGGCCGCCGTCAGGGAACTGCCGGCCTCCAGCGGCATCGGCTACGGCCTCCGATACATGACCAAGGGGACGGAACAGGTGGCCATTCTACCGATCGGCTACCACGATGGTTACACAAGACCCCTCTCGATGAAGGCCTCGGTCCTCATCAGGGGCGAAAGGGCACCTATAGTAGGCAGCATCTGCATGGATCAGACCATGGTCGATGTGACCCACATTCCCGGGGTCATTCCCGGCGACGAGGTGGTCCTCGTGGGAAGCCAGGGGCAGGAATCCGTTACGCCGGAAGAGATCGCCTCACTGCTTGGCACGATCAACTATGAGATTTCGAGCCTGTTCGGGCCAAGAGTCCCGAGGGCGTACATCTGAAGGGTCGCAATGACCTTTCCCGGCACTGGTGAGCTAAAACCTTGCGGCGACCGCGTGTCGCCGTTTTTTTATGTTCGGCCGTTGGAGGTATAATCCTGGATGAGTCGCGAAGGGTAGCTTTGTTCATTTTTTGAATATCACGGGGAGGTTTGCCTTATGAGAGGCCTGAAAGGTGTCTTCGGAGGGTTCCCGGTAAAATCCCTCGAAGATGAGGATGTAGACCTGATAAAGGAAGCCGCGCGAGAGAGCCGGGCCTGGGCTGTGACCATGACTTCGGCGGCCGGCAGCGGCCACCCCGCCGGTTCTCTTTCGAGCATGGAGATGTACCTGATGGTCTACGGCGCGGCCGATATTACCCCGGAAAACTTCCCGGGCCTTGAAAGGGATTTTGTAATTATAAGCCACGGGCATACCTCCCCGGGAGCCTATGCCGTCCTTGCCAGGTACGGTTTCATATCCCCCGAAAGCGCCATGGCTCACTTTCGCCAGGTCGGCAGTCCCTTCCAGGGGCACATTGAAAGGGTTGTTCCGGGGATCGACTGGGGGAGCGGCAACCTTGGACAAGGCCTCTCGGCCGGCGTCGGCTTCGCCCTTGCCATAAGGGCCAGGGGTAGGCAGGATCATGTCTATGTGCTGATGAGCGATGGAGAACAGGTCAAGGGGCAGGTGGCCGAGGCCAGGAGGATCGCCTCCCATCACCGATTGGCGGGAATAACGGCCCTGGTGGACTACAACGATATCCAGATCTCCGGCCGGACTCGGGACATAATGGAGTCGGACATTCCCGGCCTCTGGAGGGTCGACGGGTGGAGTGTCATAGAGTGCGACGGGCACGACCCGAGGGCCCTTTACAAAGCTCTCATCGATGCCAGGGCCGGTGACCGGCCGACGGTGATTATCTGCCACACCGTGATGGGCAAAGGCGTCTCCTTTATGGAGGGGGTCCCCGATTATCATGGCAAGGCGGCCTCGGGAGATCTCTACGTGGAGGCCATGGAGGAACTCGGCGCGTCACCGGCGCTTCTCGACGAAGCCCTCAAAGGGCGGTCCACCGGCGTCTTTGACCCCCCGTCAAGGCCGACATCGATAGCGCCATCAATAGTGACCGGCGATCCCAGGAGTTATGGCCCCGACGACCGGACCGACAACAGGTCCGGCTTCGGCAAGGCCCTTGAAGATGTGGGCAGGCTCAACTACAAGTCCCCTGGGTGTGACCCCCTACTTGTATTCGACTGCGACCTCGCTGGTTCCGTCAAGGTGGAGGGATTCGCAAAAGCCTGCCCGGAGTGGTTCATCGAAGCCGGAGTCCAGGAGCACTCCACCGCTACCGTCGCCGGCGCGGCTTCCATCTGCGGGGTTACAAGCCTGTGGGCCGATTTCGGTGTCTTCGGCTTGGGGGAGGCCTATAACCAGCAGAGGTTGAACGACATAAACCACTCCAACCTGAAACTCGCCCTGACCCACGTCGGCCTTGATGTCGGAGAGGATGGCGAAACCCACCAGTGCATCGACTACATCGGCCTCTTGAGAAACCTGTTTGGGTGGCGGCTCCTCGTTCCGGCCGATCCCAACCAGGCGGACAGGATGACCCGCTGGGCCCTTGCCAAACCGGGGAACGTCTGCATAGCGATGGGGCGGAGCAAGGTACCGGTGGTGACCGATGATGAGGGGAATCCCTTTTTCGCGGGCGACTATGTCTTTCGATACGGCGCGGTGGACCTGCTCAGAAAGGGCAGGGACGCGGCCATCATCACCATGGGCCACATGGCCGCGAGAGCTTTGAGGGCGCGTGAAATCTTGAAGGGCCAGGGTTTCGATGTATCGGTCTATCACGCTGGGTGCCCACTGCACATGGACACTACCTCGATCGTCGAAGCCGCCCGTACCGGGAGGATAGTGACCTTCGAAGATCATCATGCTTCCACGGGCCTGGGATCCATCGTGGCCTCCCTGTTGCTTAAAACCGGTAGCGGCTGTCCTCTTAGGACCCTTGGCGTTACGAGGTACGGGGATTCGGGGGCTTCTTCAGAAGTCCTATCCGCCATGGGCCTGGATCCTGAAAACCTCGCCGCCGCCGTAAGAAATCTAATCGTCCAGTAGGATAGGGCATGGCCATGGAACTTATGGACCTGGGCGGACCCGTAATGTGGATAATCCTGGTGCTCTCCGTATTAGGAGGGACCATCGTTCTGGAGAGATTCTGGTTCATCTTCAGAGCCTCCACCGATGCGCCGTCGCTTGAACTCGCCCTGGGAGAGTTGATATACCATGGAAAGAAGGAAGAAGCCTCGAGCCTGGTCAGGAGCAGGGACAGTTCTCTTCATCGACTCTTCAGGGTGGCCGTGGACCATTGGGGAGTGGGGCACGAAGCCATGCAGGTCCTGATGGAACAGGAGGTCAGGCGCGAAGTATTCCGATGGGAAAGGGGCCTTGGATTTCTGGCCACCCTAGCCCGGGTAGCGCCCCTCCTGGGGCTCCTGGGGACCGTTATAGGCATGATAGACGTTTTCAGAAACCTTCCGGGTTTGATGGGGTCCAACATGGCAGCCCTAGCCGGCGGAATTTGGGAGGCGCTCCTCACTACCGTGGCCGGACTCTCCGTGGCCGTGCCGCTGATACTGTTTCATGCTTTTTTCTCCGCGCGCCTCGAAAGGGCTGAGGAGATGCTTTGGCGAGGAGTGGACTTCATGGTCCGCGAGAAGGTATTGAGATCAGGATCCGCGACGAATGAAGACCAGGATCCTTAAGCTCTGCTTCTTTCTTTTCCTGCTCTTTTTCCTGTTCTGTTCGCCTGGCCCGGCGTCGGCAGATTCCTTCCGTTCCGCGGAGAGGATAGTTTCGCTGGCGCCCTCGATCACCGAGAGTCTCTTCGCCATCGGAGCGGGGGATAAAGTGGTCGGGGTCACCGATCACGATGTCTCACCGGAAGAGGTAAATGCCCTGCCTTCGGTGGGAGGCTACTTTGATCCCTCCCTGGAAAAGATCCTCTCCCTTTCCCCGGACCTGGTGATCGGCATAGCCACCTTCCATGGCAAACTGCTGGAAAGGCTCCAGTCCCTTGGCGTGGATACGCTGCCCCTGACGATCCACAGGGGTCTGGACGGGGTCAGGGCCGGCATAACAAGCCTCGGCTCCAGGTTGGGATTGGAAAAAGAGGCCGGAGAGGTCCTGGGGAACATAGAGCGGGGTCTCGAGGACGTCAGGGAAGAAGTCACCCAGACCTTTCCCGAGGGGTCGCCGTCACTGCTTGTCGTCGTTTGGCACGATCCTCTCACGGTTGCGGGAGGCGTCAACTACATCGACGACATAATGAGGATCATAGGTATTCCCAATGCAGCGTCGGATATTCGTTATACCTTTCCCCAGATTGACCCAGAGGGGATCGTCGCAAGAAATCCCGATATTATACTGGTCCCCGGAACGGAAAGAGGGATGTCCGTCACGCCGGAATCGCTCCTTGAGATCTTGAAATATTTTCCCATCGCTGCGGTCAGGCAGAAGAAAGTGGTCTCCGTTTCGGCGGACCTTCTCTTCCATCCGGGGCCAAGGGTGGTGGAGGTCGCTCGAAGCCTGCTGGAGGCCGCCCGGAGCTTCCGGGGAGGAAGTCCGTGAGACGCATAAGGGTGAGGCGGAGCCTTCCGGAGGTCGAACTGACCTCCCTTGTGGACGTCCTGTTCATGCTCATCATCTTCTTTGTACTGACGGCCGTCTTTTCTGAACCCATCCTTCCGGTGAACCTCCCCGGCGGCACGGGAGAGCAGGTTTCGGGGGAATCTCTCACGATCTCCATCGACAGGGGTGGAGATCTCTTTGTGGGCGACAGGAAGTTGACCAGGGAACAGGCGATCGAAAGGGCTTTGGACTCCTTCAGCGAAGGGAGGAGGATCATCATCGCCGCCGACAGGGAGGTTCCCTACGGTATGGTCGTCTCCTTCCTTGACGCCCTGAGAAACGCGGGCGTCGGTTCGGCGGGACTTCTTGTGGATTCGGGCGTCGAACGATGAAAAAGTGGACGCCCTTTCTCGCGGTCAGCCTTTCCTTTCACGCTCTCCTTCTGGGTATGCCGCCCGTTTCACCCCCTGCCGGGGCCCCCGAGCCCGCCATGATTGTCCTCGACCTGGAAACTTGGGTTCCACCCACTGTGGTTTTTCAGCCCGAAACCCTGGAACAGCATCCCGCCCCGGTGGCCGCTTCGCCACCTCCTTCAAAAAAACCCAGAGTAGCCGGGAATCCGCGACAGGAACAACCCTCAAAAATCCCTCTCTCGGCGGCAAAGGAAAGCACCGCCCCGAGGGAACGGGTCGGATCCGTTCCCGCCTCCGGCGAGAACCCGCCTAGGGAAGGTGATCCGAGTGGTGGACAACCCCGGGTGGCGGTGGCTTCCGACGTCATAGCCAGGGTTCAACCCGTCTACCCCCTGGCCAGCAGGCGAAAAGGGGAGGAGGGCGAGGTGCGCCTGTTGGTGAGGCTGGGACCTGGTGGGGCCATCCTCTCCGTGGAAGTGATGGGCTCCAGCGGTTATCCCTCCTTGGACGCCTCCGCCCTGGCGGCGGTCAAAAAGTGGAGGTTCTCGCCCCGCACGCCCAAAGAACTGATCGTGCCGGTGATATTCCGCCTGGAGTAGCCGCCGCCGGTGGAACCCGCGACAAAAGTCGTTCCTTTGTCCTTTGACTTGTCCTTCCTCTTGTTATATTCTTAGCCCTGTTGGACCATATGGAAAATCCCTTCGGTGACGGGAATCCGGTGAGATTCCGGAGCGGCCCCGCCACTGTAACCGGGACGAAACCGCATGTTTTGCCACTGGCTTTTGCCGGGAAGGCGCGGGAGTAGGATGAACGGGAGCCAGGAGACCAGCCGGGGGGAGGAGACCATGTGTCATGCGCGGGCGTGGCACGACAGAGAATCGTCCCTCGAGGGCGGCCTGGCGTGTCAGGCCGCCCTAATAATTTATCGGGAGGGACGGCTTGATGAGAAGAGTACTGGCAACAGCAGTGGTTTGCATCGCGGTCGTATCAGGTGTGTTTATAGGGTACAGAAGTGCCTGGGCGGAAATCGCCTCCGTCGAACCGGAGATCGTCACGGGGAGCAGAATATATACCAAGCTCTCCGAGATACCGGCACCGACCTACGTGATAACAGCCGAGGAGATCGACCAAAGCGGCGCCACCGACCTGGGAGCCCTTCTGGATCAAAAAATCCCGGGTATTTTCCTGAAAAAAAAGACCGGGGTTTCGCAGCAATCCGAGGTGGCCATAAGAGGGATTATCACTGAGATACTGGTGCTTGTTGATGGCATCCCCTATTACAGGTCTTCTCATCTCGCCGATGGTGCCGCCGTCGATTTCAGGTCTTTCCCATTGGAGAATATCGAAAGGGTCGAGGTAGTGAAGGGCGGAGGCTCGGCCCTTTACGGCTCCATGGCCGCGGGCGGTGTCATCAACATCATAACGAAGAAGCCGGAAAAGTCGGGCGGAATGATCCTGGCGGAAGCCGGCTCCAATGACTGGCGGAGGTACTATGTTTCAGGCAATGCGGTTGGGGATGACCTGAGTGCCGGGATCTGGTACGAATGGATCGAGGAGGGCCGGAGAAGGCTTTTTTACGATACCGTGCCAGAAAATCGGTTCGATTCACTGGAATACAAAGGAGATAGCTATGGCCTGGTTTTGAGGGGAAACAGGTGGGTGCTCAGAGCCACTACCGGAGAAAACCGCTACAAATACTTGACCCCCGGTTTTCTATCCCCAACGGACCTGAATGATGAGAGAAAAGAGTACGGTCGATATTCATTCCGCTATGACGCAGATTCCTGGTACCTTTTGACCGGCTACGATACCCAGAGATACGAGATCCTTCAAAATGCAGGCAATTTTTACGAAGACAGTGCCTTTACCGCGGAACTCGGGGGCAGGAGCACCATGGGCGAAGCCCTTGTCGCCTGGGGTTTATTCTTCCGTTATGAAGACACGGATTTCTCAGATGGCTGGGGTGACCCGGTAACTTCTAAAAACAGGAACAACCTGGCTCCCTTTATGGAGGTGTCATACCCGGTCGGAGATTGGGTGGCCAACCTTGGTCTGAGGTACGAGATTTGGAGGCAGGAGTCCAACGATCACGATGAGCTGATCCCCAAGATCAGTATACAGAGGCAGTTTGCAAACGGAAATATCTTCTACCTTGCTGCATCAAGAGTTTTTGCGATGCCCAGCTTTTACGAGATGTACGCCGAAGGCACCTGGACGGCGGGCAATCCGGACCTGAAGCCCGAAAAGGGCTGGAGCTACGAGGCAGGAATGAAGGGCCCGGATCAGTATTTCTGGAGCGTGGGGGTTTTTTACACGGCTCTTGAAGACAAGATCAAATCGGTCTACGATCCCGAAATCTTCAAATATACCTATCGTAACCTTGCGGATTTCCGGACTTACGGGGTTGAGGTATCGAAAAGCTGGAAGCTGGCTGAGAAATGGGTCTTTTCGATCGACGGCGCCTGGCAGCATCCCGAGGAGAAGCAAGACCCCTCGTCACCCTGGGTCAGAAGCTACGGCATACCGGAATGGGAGATCGGAGGGGCCTTGAAGTATTGCAGCGGCCCCTGGGAAGTGATCCTTGACGTATCCTGGGCAGGTAACCGTGCAGGGGATGCAGGTTGGTACTCTTGGGATGCTGGGGATTATGTCCTTGTGGATCTCGGGATCTCATGGGATTCGGGAGACAACAGGATATCCCTTTTCTGTAATAATCTTCTGGACGAGAAATACACCTACAACTCGGCCGGCTGGCACTATTACGGCCCGGAGCGAGGTTTCCGGCTTTCATGGGAGAGACGTTTCTAGGTTGATTCCGAAAAAAGCTGTATCGAGAACGGGGGTGCAAGGAGCGCTCCCGTTTTTTTATGCCTTACGCCTGATGTACAATACACTTCGGCGAAGGGGGCACCTAAGAGCACCCGATGCCTCACCGATGCCGGGGAGAGAGAATATGGAAGAGTTCATCAGGGCCGGCGACCTGGTCTTCATCTGGGCTCCGCCCAAGGGCGACAGCTTTATCATCAAGGCGGCCCCCGGCGGCAGGCAGGATACGCGCCTGGGTCAAATGCTGCATGACGATCTCATCGGAAAGCCCTTCGGTAGCTGGGCCTATACCAACATGGGCAAATCCTTCTGCCTTCTCCGTCCCAATATTCAGGAGTACAGCCGTAGGGTCAGGAGGATGACCCAGATACTATACCCGAAGGATACGGGGTTCATCCTGATGTCCATGAACATCTTCCCCGGGGCGCTGGTCGTCGAGTGCGGCACCGGTTCTGGAAGCCTGACCTCGGTCCTGGCCCAATTCGTCGGCGATGAAGGTAGAGTCGTCTCCTACGAGAAAAAAGAGGAGCATTCTCTGCTGGCCCGGCGCAACTGCGAGAAGTGGGGTGTCGCTCACCGCGTGGATTTCAAGATCAGGGATATCGCCGATGGTTTCGACGAGCGCGGAGCCGACGCTCTTTTCCTGGATGTCCCCAACCCCTGGGATTACCTCGGCGGGGCAAAGGAAGCCCTTGCCCAGGGGAACCGGTTGGGCATCCTGGTCCCGACGATGAACCAGGTTGGAAAAGTCTTGGATGGCCTCGGGGAAAACTTTTTCTTCGACATCCAGGTATCGGAGATACTCCTCAGGTATTACAAGACCGATAGCAGGAGGATCCGCCCCGAGGACAGGATGATCGGCCATACAGGATACCTGGTGTTCGCCTCGAACGTTATCGGTCCCCCTGCTCCCAATGGTGATGGAGGCGATGAACCCTATTGACCCATGATATCCTGCTGCATATATGCTGTGCCCCCGACGCGACCGTCCCCTGGCAAAGCCTCATCGGAGAAGGTCATAGCGTGGTGGGTTTCTTTTATTCGTCCAATATCCACCCCTTCTCCGAGTTCAAAAAAAGGGCGCTGGATGTGGAAACTCTATCACGGGTTCTGGGGAGCGGTTGCATTTTTGGGCCCTACGAACCACCGCGGTGGCTGGAAGCAGTGAGAGGCCACCTCCTGGCCCCCGAGGGCGGCGAAAGATGCGCTCTCTGCTTCAGGGCACAATTGTCGGCCGCCGCCGCCCTGGCCTTTTCCCTGGGGATAGGTTCGTTATCGACCACCCTTACGATAAGCCCTCATAAGGATGTCGCTGTCATAGACAGAATTGGCGGCGAGGTGTGCCGGGAATACGGTTTGCAATGGATCTTCCGTGTGTGGAGAAAAAAAGGGGGATTCCAACTCTCCGTTGAAAGAAGCAGCCGTTTGCGGTTTTACAGGCAACGTTACTGCGGCTGTATCATGAGCATCAGGGATGAAGGATCGGAGTGATGCGAAGATGGGAAGCAGGGTAGCCGCTTCGGGAAAACTGGCGCCGGAGATACTGGAGAAAGCCGTCCTGGCCTACGGCGGGGCCGAACGGGATGAGGTTCTTATAGGACCCGCTGTCGGTGAGGATGCGGCCGTCATCCGGTGGCCTGCCGACAGGTACCTGGTGGTCGCCTCGGACCCAATTGTCGGTGCCGACAGGGGAGCCGGAAGGCTCTTGGTCGTCGTCAATTCCAACGACATAGCCTCGAAAGGAGGCGACCCGGCCTTCTTGATCTCCACCCTGATCTTCCCCACGGGGTCGACGCCGGGACAGATCACTTCCCTGGTGGAAGAGATCCACGAAGCGTGCCTGGAAGCGGGAATCGCGGTGATAGGAGGGCACACGGAAATAAATGACAGGTATGATCACCCTGTGATCTGCGCGACCATGATGGGGATGGCGGAAAAGGTCCTCACCGCGCGGGACATAAAACCTGGCGACGCGGTCGTCATGACTAAGCATGTCGCCATAGAGGGGATGTGCATCCTGGCCAATGACCGCAGGGAATTACTCCGCCGATGCCTGTCCGACCAGGAGATCGATGGTATTCTCCAATGGTCAGACCTGATGAGCGTGCTCCCGGAATCCAGGATCCTGAGGAAGTGGGCCCTATTCATGCATGACCCCACCGAGGGGGGATTCCTCGGTGGCCTTGGGGAAATCGCACGCCTGAGCGGCCTGGGAGTCTCCCTGGACAGGGGGGCGGTCAGCATTGACCGGCTGACCCTCTCCTGCTCGGAATGCCTTGGATTTGACCCCTTGAGGTTGATCTCCTCGGGCGTCCTGGTGTCGGTGATACCCCGGAAATTCCTTGATGAAGCCCTTGTAGCCCTGGAAGCTTCGGGGATTGCCTGCTCGGTGATTGGGGAGATGGTCCAGGGGGAAGGCGACGTCCCCATCGAGACGAGAGAGGAACTCTGGGCGCTCCTGGCTGACGGGAGGCCTCTCGATTGAAAGGCTCGACCCAGGGACATTTTGAAGGGAGGTTGGTATCCTTGCGGCGACTCATGAAGTCCAGGGGCGCCGACGCCGCTGTAGCCCTGGTCCGGGAGGGATACAACTGGGAAACCTGCTTCCATCTCTCAGGTTTTCGTGGCTCGAGTTGCGCCCTGGTGATTTTCGCCGATGCCGCCCTCTTGGTGACCGATGGGAGATACCTGGAACAGGCTTCAGGGCAGACAGACCTCACCGTCGTGGATCAGGGACGCGGTTCCATAATGGAAGCCTTGAAAAAAGAATTATCAGCTAGGCCCGAGATCGGCAGTCTCGGCTTCCAGGCGCGGCGGGTCACCTGTGATTTTTACGATGGCCTTAAGGGGCTCGGAAGGGAACTTATCGACCTGACTTCCGAGTTTTCTTCCATCAGGAGGAAGAAGGACCCCGAAGAAGCTCATACCATAGAGGAGGCAGCCCGGATAGCCTCGGCCGCCTTCAAGGACACCCTTTCGTCTTTCCTTTCGGGTATGACGGAGAGAGTTTTCGCGGCCAGGATGGAGTACGAGATGCGCCTGAAAGGGGCCGAGGGCGGCTGGGGTGGACAGGATTTTATAGTCGCCTCCGGTCAAAAGAGCGCCCTGCCCCATGGAAAACCCGAGGATAAAATCATCGAAAGGGCGGAAAATGTGCTCGTCGACTTCGGCGCAAGGCACAAGGGTTATGTAAGCGATATAACCAGGTCTTTCTCCTGGGGGGAGCCGCCACAATGGGTCCTGGACGCTCACGAACTGCTTTCCGAGGCGCAATCGGAAGCCGCTTCCCTTCTTGAACCTGGAAGGCCGACTTCCGATATCGATGCCGCCGCCAGGAAGGTGATAGAAAGGGCGGGCCTCGGTGACCTCTTCATCCACGGCCTCGGGCACGGCATAGGCCTTGAGCTGCACGAGCCGCCGACCCTGTCGCCCCGCTCGGACGAGGTGATCGCCGTGGGGGATGTGGTGACCGTTGAACCAGGTATCTATTTTCCCCGAAAAGGCGGAGTGAGGCTGGAGGATGATTATTACATTTCCCCGGAAAAGACATTATGCTTGACTACGTCTCTGGAGAGAAAGATCTTCAGAATCGACGCCCGCTCCTGAACCTCTTCTGGTGCCACTTCCAGGCTGTCTCTATGATCTCGTCGATGTCCGTGTAGCGGCGCTTCCAACCCATTTCTTTTTCCGCCTTTGAGGAGGACGCCACCAGGACGGCCGGGTCGCCGGGTCTCCTCGGGGCGAACCTCAGGGGGAACCCCCTGCCTGTCACGGAGCGGACGGCCGATACGATCTCGAGCACCGAAAAACCCCTGCCATTTCCGAGGTTGAAAGCCTCGCACCCGAAGGTCCCGCTTTCAAGCCCTTCCAGCGCCCTGATATGGGCGTCGGCAAGGTCGGTCACATGGACGTAATCTCTGATACAGGTCCCGTCATGGGTAGGGTAGTCGTTGCCGTAGACGGTCAACTCCTCGATCCTTCCAAGCACTGCGTCCAAGGCCAGGGGTACAAGGTGAGTCTCGGGGTGGTGATCCTCGCCCGTCCTGGCCGCGGGATCCGCGCCTGCCGCGTTGAAGTACCTCAGGGAGACGCTTTTGATCCCGTAGGCCTTGAAGGATCTCCTGAGCATGGATTCTATGAACAGTTTTGTTTCCCCGTAGGGATTGGTGGGTGCCTTGGCCGCTTCTTCCCTTACCGGCAGTGTCCTCGGCTCTCCGTAAACCGCGGCGCTGGAGGAAAAAACGATCCTTTCTATGCCGGCCTCGAGCATAGTGGTGATTATGTTCATGGTGCCCCCTATATTGTTCCGATAGTAGGAGTGGGGGTCCGACAGGGAATCTCCCACCAAGCTGAGGGCGGCGAAATGAAGGATCCCGTCGATAGGGTACTTGTCCAATACCTTTCTTACCTGGGTCAGATCCCTTAAATCAGCCTTTTCGAAGACGGCCTTGCCGATCAGGTCTTCGTGCCCCCGACATAGATTGTCGAGCACCAGCACCTCCCGTCCCCGCTCAAGGAGCCCGAGAACAACGTGACTTCCTATGTAGCCAGCACCTCCGGTGATCAGAAGCAAAACTACACCTCCCGATTCCATGTCTGCGTTGTATTTTACCGTAAGCCCTCTTATAATCGGAAGAACCGCAAACAAACAGATACAGTCAAAGGGGGAAGAACGATGAAGAAGTACCTGTGTACTGTCTGTGGCTACGTGTACGACCCCGCAGTCGGAGACCCTGATGGAGGGATCGAACCAGGTGTCGCCTTCGAAAACCTTCCCGACGATTGGGTCTGCCCGGTGTGTGGTGTTCCCAAGGATATGTTCGAACCCATCGATTGAAGGGACATATCCAGCTGGAATTACCCGGGAGGCCCCTGGGCCCCCCGGGCCTTTGATGGTACCCCCTTCGACTGAAACCGCTGCCCCGTCTCCCTTCGAGGGGCCGGACAGGGTTGTAGCGGTTTCCGGTCCAAGGCCATGCCGTTAGAAGCGGGCCTTTCGACTCACGAAAGGATCAGAGAGGATCCCATCCGCCGGCCTGACCGTGTGGCGAAACAACATGGCGGCCTCGCTGGCCGGGGCCGCTTCCCCTGGCGGCCTATTCGGGCCTTCCCTTCGGGTGGGGATCGATCCTTACAGGAGGTTTGGTAATAAGATGAGAAAAGCTTCCAAGGTGATGCTGGCCCTTGTTTTGGTACTGTCCTTTTGCTGCCCCGCCGTGGCCTCCGATGCCCGGGTTGGTGTTTTACGAATTGGGACCGAATCTTCATTCCCGCCCTTCGCTTTTCGGGACGATACCGGGAACCTGGCTGGTTTTGACGTGGAACTCGCAAGGACCGTGGCTTCGCGGTTGAACAAGGAAGTCATTTTCGTCGACATGGCCTTTGACGCCTTGCTTCCCGCCCTTTCCGCGGGGAAGATCGATATGATCGCCGCCGGCCTTAGCGTTACCCCGGAGCGGTCGAAAAGGGCCGAATTTTCCAGGCCGTACTTTTTTTCCCACGATGCCATCGTCACCAGGAAGGGGGAGGCTGGGCCGAGGGATGCCGTTGGGCTCAAGGGCAGGAGGGTCACCGTGCAGGCGGGGACGATACAGGATGAGTACCTGACATCCATGGGCGGGCTGGAGGTCCTCAGGTTCCAGCGGTCCGGGGAAGCCCTTAGGAGAGTCTTGGAGGGAGGGGCCGACGCCTCGTTCATGGACGGCGTCTCCGTTGAAAGGTACCTGGCCGATGATCCATCCCTTGGGGAGGGGCTCATGGTGGCCTTCTCCGGACAGATCACCGCTGAAGCGATGGGCTTCGCCGTCAGGAAGATCGACGGGGTACTCCTGGAGGGGGTCAATGCCGCCCTTGAGGCGCTGTCAGCCGAGGGCTACCTGGATGACCTGGGGAAAAAGTGGTTCAGAAGATCCTAGGGTATCACGCCCTCACCTTTCCCCTCGGTTGTCAATCTGTTCCAGGAACAACAGGGCGAAGGCATCCAGTTCGACGTCCTCGAAGGTTGTCTCGAAGGTAAGGGTGAAGTCGGGGGCAATAGCGACCGAAAGGGCTTTCCCCGTAAGGGGGTGGCACTCCAGGACCGCCCTGTGACCATCTATGTCCAGGGTGTTGTACGTGGCCCCTGAACCGATGGGTCCATCGTCAGCGTTTATCTTCCCCTCGGGGAAGCCTTGCCAGAGGGTACCGGGTCCTCTCACCAGGATCACGAGGATAGAATGGTTATCGGTCTGCCTCTTGTAAAGCCTTTCCATTCTGCAGCCGAGCTGTTCCGTGGGCGTTTTGTATTCCACCTCTGCGAGATCGCCCGGATCCCACCCCAGGATATCCGGGAGGGGACCCGCATTTTTCGCCGCCACCCCGGGTGAGGCCGCCGTGCTGAAGGCGAGAGACAGTGTCATCAGGACCGTCGCGACCCTTCTTCCTCGGTACATGATCCGAACCCCTTTCCCGTTCATGGGCGCCAAGGTGGTATCATTTCGTGGTGGAGAGCTCCCTTACAGATACTATTGTACATGGAGGCCGCGACTTGTATCGTTTCTGCATCAACGTTTTCGGGTGCCAGATGAATGTCTACGATGCGGACAGGATCAGAACGGCCCTGACGTTACGAGGCTGGGTGGAGGCGCCCGAGGAAGATGCCGAAGTTGTCCTCTTCGTCACCTGCAGCATCCGTGACAAGGCCGAGCAGAAGGTCTGGAGCGACATTGGAAGGCTGGCCTCCCCCCGGCGTGGTCCTGCCATCGCCGTGGTGGGATGCATGGCCCAGAGGGTGGGTCCCCTTTTGCTCAAACGCTTCCCCTCGGTGAGGCTTGTATGCGGGCCCCGGAGCCTGGGGAGGCTCCCGGCCGCGCTGGGGGAGGTCATGGCTACCGACAAGGTCGCAATACTCCTCGATGAGGACCCGACCGTCCTCGATGACCTGCCCGAGGCGCCCCTGGTCCGTTCCAACCCGTGGAAAGCCTTCATCACGATCGCCCATGGCTGTGATAACTTTTGCACCTATTGTATTGTGCCCCAGGTGAGGGGGCGATTCGTCTCAAGAAAGCCCGACGATGTCTTCGGTGAGGTGGAACGCCTCGTATCAGATGGGGTCAGGGAGGTAACCCTTGTCGGCCAGAACGTCAATACCTACGGCAGGGATTTCCACAACGGTTATGTTTTCTCAAGCCTTCTCAGGGATGTGGCCCTGATCAAGGGAGTGGAAAGGTTGAGGTATGCCACGTCCCACCCGAGGGACCTGACCCGGGACGTAGTGGAGGTCATGGCGGAGCATGAAAACATCTGTCCCGCCATCAATCTCCCCATACAGTCGGGGAGCGACAGGGTACTACGGGTCATGAACAGGGGCTACACCGTCGAAGAGTACGCCGCGATAATCACTATGATAAGGTCAGGCCTCCCCGATGCGGCCATTACCAGCGACCTCATAGCGGGTTTCCCGGGGGAGACCCTCGAGGACTTTCATGGGTCGGTAAAGGCTGTTGAACGATTCCGGTTCGACCTGGTCCATACCGCGGCCTTCTCACCCCGGGAGGGGACGCCGGCGGCTCGTATGGAAACCCAGGTGGAAGCGTCGGAGAAACGGCGAAGGCTGAAGGAGATCAACACCGCCCAGGCTGTGATCACCCGGGAGATAAACCAGGACCAGGTCGGGAAGACCTTCACCGTCCTCGTCGATGGCCCGGCTCCTAAAGGGGTAGGGCTTTTACAGGGCAGGACGCCTTCCGACAAGGTGGTCCTCTTCCCCGGCGACCCCGCCATGATGGGTTTTTTCGTCAAGGTGAAGATCACCGGTGCCGGGAATTGGCACCTGACCGGTGAACTGGAACCGGCTCGACAGGAAGACCTCCGGAGGTGATGTGAGCCCATGGAGATCCCCAGCACCAGGAGAGGTTTGTTCCTTCTGGCGGGAGGGGTCGCGTGCCTGATCCTGGCGGGGTTGCTGGTTTCATTATTCTCGGGCCGATGGGACAGTAAGCCCTCGGGCCAGATGGCAGGACCTGCCCCCCTTTCCACGACTGATGCCTCTCCCCCGGTGAACACACCCAGGCCAGGTCAACCCGGGGAAGATCCCTTGGAAGACCGGTGGGTTATTTATATCACGGGAGCCGTTATGAGGCCTGGCGTCTACAGGCTCCCCGGCGGGACCAGGGTTTACCAGGCGGTCGAGCAGGCCGGGGGCCTAAGCGCGGAAGCCGATCCGGAGGCCTTCAACATGGCATCCCCCCTTTTTGACGGGATCCATGTCCATGTCCCACATAAAGGCGATGCTCCGGGTCCTCCCCCCGCCTACCAAGGCGGGGGTTCCCAGGGCCTCCCCGCCGGCCTCATCGATATTAACAAGGCCGGCGCCGCCACCCTGGAATCCCTCCCCGGCATCGGGCCCAAGCTCGCCGGGGAGATCATCAGGCACAGAGAGGAGCGGGGAAGATTTTCCAGCGTGGAGGATCTCCTTTCAGTGAAAGGAATAGGGGAAAAGAAATTATCGGCCATCAGGGACCTGGTAACGGTTTCCCCCTAGGTCCCTTGGCCGGGGCGCCAGCCTTCGTGGCGCTCGCGGCCAACTGCCTTCTTCTCTTCCTTGACGCAAGGGGGGTCCCTCTCCCGGCCTCGCTCGTGGCGGCGGTTTTGGCTGGAATGTTCATCGTGCTGGCAGGTTCCCTCGATGGGATCCCGCCGCGTTCGGGGGCGGTCTTCCTTTTGGTGATCCTTTTCACCCTCGCCGGCGCCGTGACACTCATCCCCCGCGTCCACCGGGGAGATCCTGAGCCTTTTCACCTTTCTTCCGTGGGGACGGTGCTCTATGAAAGGCCATGGGGGAGGGGAAGGGTTATACTCATCGGTACCCCGCAAGGGAAGTACGTGGCGCACTTGCCGCCCTCCTCATTATTCCTGGAGGGCGATCGGGTCCAGGTCGACGGATCGGCCCAGCCCCTGGAAAAGGCAACAAAGGAAGGGGATTTCGACGAAGCCAGGTTCTGGAAGGCCAAGGGCACCGTCGGCAAGATCAGGCGCCCCGATATCCGGTTGGTTGGAGAAAGCCGGGCCGGGGTCCTGGGCCTCAGGAGGTCCTTGAGGGAAAAGATCCTGATGAATTTGCCCCCGCTTATGAGGGGTCACCTCCTCGCGGCACTCCTCGGCGGGAGGGACCCGGACCTGGCGGAGAGGCACTCCGCCTGGGGCACCTCTCACCTTCTGGCGGTCTCGGGTCTTCATACGGGCATGGTTGTCCTGGTCATCTTCCTCCTCATTCCGGCAGGTCCTTTCAGGATACCGGCGGCGTCTCTTATCATGTGGATCTATGTCCTTTGCGCGGGGGCCTCGGCCAGCGCCTTACGGGCCGGGCTAATGATCCAGGCCGGTTTCGTTGGAAAATGGCTGGGAAGACCTTCCTCGACCCTGAACGCCGTTTCCGTGGCGGGGTTGTTCCTGCTCTTCTGGCGCCCATGGTTCTTCTGGGACCTGGGGTGGAGGCTGTCAATGACGGCGGCGCTGATCCTTTCCTGCCTTTTCAGCGGGAGAGGAAAAGGGAGCCGGGTGGCGGCGCCGGTCCTGCTCTGGTTGGCCACCGCCGGAATGGTGACGGGGGTTTTCGGCTCAGTGCCGGTAGCGGGCATGATCATCAATTTCCTGGCCGTCCCGGTATTCACTGTCCTTTTACCGCTGTCCTTTTTCCTCGCGGTCCCGTCACTGGCGGGTATACCCGGAGGCTGGATCCTGGCCGAAGCAGGGGAGGGCCTTTATTACGCCTGGGGGCAGTTCGCGGACCTGATCGCTTCATTGGTGCCCTGGGAAGCCCCCTATTCCGGCCTGCTCTCCCTTTCCGGGGTAGCCCTGACGGCTTACCTGGTCCTAGCCGGCCTGGGTTTTCGCAGGCTTCACGCGGTCCTTTTCGCGGTCCCTATTGCCTTATTCCTGGCTTTGCTCTAGAAAGGGGCCAAGTCATGCGATACTTCTTCCGGAGGTGATGCCATGCTCCTGGTCGTCGATATCGGGAATACCAACACCGTCCTCGGGGTTTCCGACGGGGAAAAACTGGTCCAGCGCTGGAGGCTCGTCTCCGAGAGGCATACCTCCGATGAACTGGGGATCTGCCTTTTCAACCTGCTATCCCTCGCCGGGATAAGCCCGGGAGAAGTATCCGGGGCTGCCCTTTGCAGCGTGGTACCCCCCCTCGATGCGCCCTGGGAAGAGTGCATCCGGCGCTACCTCTCGGTGGAATGCCTCAAGGTCACCAACCGTTCGGATATCGGCATACCCGTTTTATACGAGAACATCTCCGAAGTGGGGGCCGACCGCCTGGTCAACGCCGTCGCCGGGATAGAACTATTCGGGTCCCCCCTCCTGGTCGTCGACTTCGGGACGGCCATAACGGTCGATGCCATTTCGCTCCGCGGCGAATATCTCGGGGGGGCCATAGCGCCGGGCCTGGTGGTTAGCATGGAGGCCCTGTTCGGGAAAGCGGCGAAGTTGCCCAAGGTGTCCCTTGACCTGCCCGAAAGCGTCATTGGGAGGAACACGAGGGATTCCATGCAGTCCGGATTCCTTTACGGCTTCGCGGGGATGGTGGATTCCCTGGTGGAGAGGATTAGAGATGAACTGGGGGAAGAAGCCAAGGCCATTGCCACCGGAGGCCAGGCAGATACAATAGCGCCCATATCCCGAACGATCAGCGCGGTCGAACCATGGCTGACCCTAGAGGGCCTCAGGCTGGTCTACGAGAGGGATAGGGGAGTGATCTGAGATCTCCTTCCATGCCGGATCTTTCCCATCCCGGGTGGGCCGGGTAGATGTGAAAAACCCTGTCTGGCTGGCGCCCCTGGCGGGCATCACGACCACGTCGGTCAGGCTCTTTTTCAAAAGTATGGGCGCCGGCCTGACCCACACCGAGATGATCAGCTGTGCCGGGCTCGCCCATGGAAGTCGAAAGACCTTCTCCATGCTCAGAACGATCGAAGGGGAGGGTCCCTTGGTACTCCAGCTCTTCGCGCCGGACGAGGTAACCCTATTTGAAGGCGCCCGGCGAGCTTTGAGTCGCTCCTCCTTTGATGCCATAAGCATCAACATGGCCTGCCCCATGCCTAAGGTGACAAAAAAAGGTGCGGGTTCAAGCCTCCTGGAACGGCCCGAGACCGCAGCCGCCATGGTCAGGGCCTTGATGCCCCTAGGGCTCCCCGTATGGGCGAAGACCAGGAAGCCACCCCCCGCCTCCCCGATGGATACCCTTTCTTTTTCGGGGATGCTGTTGGAGGCGGGTGCCTCACATGTCTGTATCCACGGTCGAACGCCGGCACAGAAGTACGGGGGCCGGGCGGATAGAGACGCCGTCGTCCGCTCCGCCAAGGCCTTCCCCGGCATGATAGCCGCCAGCGGTGATATATTTTCTGTCGACGACACCCTGGGATTGTTGGGTGAAGGATGTTCGGCCGTTTTCGTCGCCAGGGGAGCCCTGAAGGACCCCTTCCTGATACCGGCGACCCTCCATCGTTGCGGTTTCCGTGTGGACGAGAGGTTGTTGGCTCCTGAGCTCGATACCAGGTTGGACCTGATTACCTTCCTGGGGGAAAGGATGCTCCAGGAAGAAGGGGAAAAGACGGCCGTTGTCTTGCTCAAGCGTTTACTCTCGGGTATGTTTAAAGGGTTTAGCGGAGCTTCGCGGTTCAGGAAGGCCCTATTCGGGACAACTGACTGGCGAGGGATGAGCGAGGCCTTCGAGGAGTGTAGATCATCACCAGAAAGGGGCGAGCCTTGTGACAGACGAGAGGTTTCCTGAAGGTACAGAAGTACAGGAGGATGAGATCCTCAGGCAGCGCACGGAAAAATTGCTAAGACTCCGGGAGGACGAGGGATATGATCCCTTCGCCCATGAGAAGTGGATAAAAAAACACACCCTCGATTTCGTCCGTGAAAACTTCAGCCACCTGACCGAGGACGAGAAGGACGATACGGAGATCGTGACCGCCGGCCGCCTCATGATCATCAGGAGGCACGGCAAGGCCACTTTCGCCGATCTCGCTGACGAGACCTCGAGCATGCAGCTTTACTTCCAGGTGGACGCCATGGGCGAGGAAGAATACGCCTTCTTCAAGAAATGGGTCGATACGGGAGACATGCTGGGGGTGGTGGGGCATCCCTTCAGGACGAAGAGGGGCGAACTGTCCATCCTCGTCACCCGGTGCGTCCTCCTGGCCAAGGCCCTCCGACCGCTCCCCGAGAAATGGCATGGCCTCAAGGAGACGGAGATCAGGTACCGCCAGAGGTACGTGGACTTGATCGCCAACCCCGATGTGCGTGAGACCTTTCGGAAGAGAGCGAAGATCGTGTCAACCTTCAGGAGAGTCCTGGAAGACCATGGGACCTTGGAAGTCGAGACACCCATCCTCGCTACCCTCGCCGGTGGGGCCAACGCTCGGCCCTTCCAGACCTTTCATAACGCGCTGGGTATTAACATGTACCTGAGGATCGCCACGGAGCTTTACCTCAAGAGACTCATCGTAGGCATGCTGGGGCGGGTCTACGAGATAGGCAAGAACTTCCGCAACGAGGGGATAGATACGATGCATAACCCCGAGTTCACCTCGATGGAGGTCTATTGGGCCTACGCCGACTACCAGGACATAATGGACCTGACGGAGGAACTGATCGTCGCATCGGCCGACGCCGTCGGTTCAAGGGACGTGGTCTACCAGGGCACGCCCATAAACTTTCACCCACCCTTCAGGCGAGCCACTATGGCCGAACTGGTGAGGGAGGCGACGGGTTTCGACATCGGCGGGTTCGGCCCAGGGGACGATGAGAAGGCCCGTGGCTTTGCCAGGGCGAAAGAGGTTGACGTCGAGGGGGGCGAAAGCAGGTTCGTGATTCTGACGAAACTCTTCGAGGAGTTCGTCGAGGGGAACCTCATCCAGCCCACCTTCGTCCTGGGGCTTCCCACGGAGGTTTCTCCCCTCGCCAAGAAAAACCCGGAGAATCTCGATTTCACGAACCGGTTTGAGCTTTTTATCAATGGTTCCGAGGTGGCCAACGCCTTCAGTGAACTAAATGACCCCCTCGACCAGAGAGAACGCTTCCAGGATCAATTAAAAAAGAAGGAAGCCGGCGATGACGAGGCCCATGTTTTCGATGAGGATTACATCAACGCCCTGGAATACGGCCTTCCGCCCACAGGGGGACTCGGGATCGGCATCGACAGGCTCACCATGTTCCTCACCGATTCCCGTTCCATCAGGGACGTGATCCTGTTCCCGACGATGAGGCCCAAGGCTTGAGGGTTGGAAGCGGGGGAAGATACTTTGGACGACAAGGAGATAAGGGAAAGGATCCGCCGGCTGAGGGAGGAATTGAAGCACCACAATTACCTCTACTATGAGCTGGACTCTCCCGAGATAGCCGACGCGCAGTACGACCTCCTGGCCCGGGAATTGAAGGAACTGGAATCCCGGCTGGGTGAGGCTCCCCCGCCTGATTCTCCCACGGTAACTGTGGGCGGTGCGCCCAGGGGCGACCTTGCCAAGGTGGCCCATGGATCCCCTATGCTCAGCCTGGACAACGCCTTCGACAGGGAGGGCGTGGAGGATTTCATCAGGAAGGTATCGAAAGGGGATACCACCCCGGTCCTTTGCTGCGAACTCAAGATCGACGGCCTGGCTGTTTCTCTCCGCTACAACGACGGGGAGTTCGTCCTCGGCGCGACCCGGGGGGACGGGCACACCGGGGAAGTGATAACCCGGAACCTGTTGACGATCCCCGACGTCCCCAAAAAATTGGCGGAAAAGGCCGACGGGGTGCTGGAGGTCCGGGGCGAGGTCCTGATCAAGAGTCTCGATTTCGTGGCCCTGAACGCTGAAAGGGAAGAGCAGGGTCTGCCCCTTTTCGCTAATCCCCGCAACGCGGCGGCGGGCAGCCTGAGGCAGCTGGACCCGGCCGTCACGGCGTCAAGGAAACTCAGCCTTTTCGTTTACCAGGTGGTATCACCGGGCGATCATGGGATCGAAAGCCAGTACCAGTGCCTTTCCTGGCTGCGGGGACAGGGTTTTCCCGTTCAGGGGACTGAATGTCTCTGCCGGGGCAGTGAGGAAGTCTTCGACTACATAGAGCGATGGAGGGACGGCAGGTTTTCGCTCCCCTATCTCACCGACGGCGTCGTCATCAAGGTGGACGATCTCGCCTCGTGGCCGGCGCTGGGCGCCACGTCCAAGGCTCCCCGCTGGGCCATAGCCTACAAGTTCCCGGCGGAGGAAAAGCTCACGAAGCTCATAAAGATAGAGGTATCGGTGGGTAGGACCGGGACCTTGACCCCTATCGCGATCCTTGAGCCGGTGAATCTCTCGGGGACCGTCGTCCAGAGGGCGAGCCTTCACAATGCCGACGAGGTAGCCAGGAGGGATATCCGCGAGGGGGACATGGTGTGGGTGCGCAAGGCCGGTGAGATCATCCCGGAAGTCCTTAGACCCGAAACCGGCTCCAGGGAGGCGGGTTCCAAACCCTTCAGCATGCCCTCCCGATGCCCCGTCTGCGGCTCGGCGGCGGTCTCCCTCCCGGGTGAGGTGGCCCTGCGGTGCGTCAACCGGTCCTGTCCCGCCCAGGTCCTGGAGGGCTTGAGGTATTTCGCTTCCAGGACCGGGATGGATATAGGGGGGCTGGGGGAAAGGTTATTGGAGAAGCTGGTTGAAGAGGGGCTCGTCAAGGACTTCGCGGACATCTACTCCCTGACCCTGGGCGGCCTGGCCTCGATAAGGCTGGCGGGCGACAAGTCATCCAGGATCCTGGGAGAGAAAGCCGCCTCATCCATCCTCGCTTCCATCGATTTATCGAGAGAGAGGCCTTTTTCAGCCCTGCTGGCCGCGCTGGGCATCAAGTACGTCGGCCCCAGGGTTGCCGAGATCCTGGTGGGTGCCTTCGGGAATATCGAAGAGTTGAGCTCTTCCGGTGAAGATGTACTCGCTTCCATCGAGGGGATCGGCCCGACGATAGCCTCCTCCGTGGCGGCTTTCTTCAGGGACCCCCAAAATCGAAGGACCCTCGAACGGTTGAAGGCCGCCGGCCTGACCATGTCCTCCCCCGAGGCTCGCAGCGGTGAAAAGGGGGGCCCCCTCGGGGGCTTGAGTTTCGTCTTCACCGGGGAACTCGAGACGATGACCCGGCAGGAAGTGGAGAAGATCGTGAAGGAGTTGGGGGGAGCGACGCCTTCCTCGGTCAGCAGGAAGACTTCTTTCGTGGTAAGGGGTGCCAACCCCGGCGGCAAGCTGGCGAAGGCCGAAAATCTCGGGGTCAGGGTGATCGATGAAAAGAACTTTCTCGACCTGGTAGCCGAGGCAAGGAGGGGGCGGGGGCCGGAGACGGCCGAATGACATGGAGATCGATGACAAGATCGTAAAAAGGGCAGCGGCCCTATCGGGGATCGAAATAGAGGATGAAAAGACCGAAGCCATGGTCGAATTTTTCAAGGAGTTAGTCGGGCACTTTCAAGGTCTTGAGAGCTGTGACATCGAGGGTATGGACCCTTTTTTCGATCCTGGCGGTTCGCCCTACCCCCTCAGGGGCGATGAGCCGGTACGCTGGGAGGACAGCGACAAGGCCCTCGAGGCCGGAGCTTTGATAGAAGGCACCTTTTTCATCGTCCCTCCGATCAGCGGAGCGGGGGTCCCCGATGAGTCGTGAGCCTATGGATGCCGCCGCCATTGCCTCCGCCGTCGCGGGTCGCGAATGTTCGGCGGTGGAAGTCGTGTCGGCCTCGCTGGAGAGGATCGACGCCCAGGAACCCCGACTGAACGCCCTTATTACCGTCTTGGAGGACCAGGCCCTCGAGAGGGCCGCCTTCATCGACGGCCAAGTCGCCTCTGGGAACGACCCGGGGCCGCTGGCGGGAGTGCCGGTCGTCGTGAAGGACAACCTGTGCACCCGGGGCATCAGGACCACTTGCGGGAGCAGGATGCTGGAAAACTGGAAGCCCCCCTACGATGCCGCCGTGGTAGAGAAGCTGGAGGGGGCGGGGGCGGTCATAGTGGGGAAGTCCAACATGGACGAGTTCGCCATGGGCAGTTCCTCCGAACACTCCCGCTTCGGCCCCGTGTCGAACCCACGGGACCCCTCCAGGGTGCCGGGAGGGAGTTCCGGGGGAAGCGCCGCGTCGGTCGCGGCCGGTTATGTGCCCATCGCCCTCGGCAGCGACACCGGCGGATCCATCCGCCAGCCGGCGGCCTTCTGCGGGGTCCACGGCCTTAAACCAACCTATGGTGCCGTCAGCCGCTGGGGCCTGATCGCTTTCGCGTCCTCCCTCGATCAGGTAGGACCTTTATCCAGGAGTGTCGTCGATGCGGCCCTCACGATGGACGTTATTTCCGGCTGCGACCCCCGGGACTCCACCAGCAAGGGGGGAGGGTTCCCCCGGTTCATCGAAGGGGCCCTGAACCCTTACGTAAAGGGGACGCGGATCGGTATCGTCCGCGAGTTCCGGGAAGGCGTCCTTGAGCAGCCCCTCGCCAAGGCCATTGAGGACGCGGCCCTGGCGCTCGGGGAGTCGGGTTGCGCCATGGCTGAGGTCTCGCTCGAGGAGTCAGTGACCTTCGGGTTGCCCTGCTACTATATTATTTCCCCGGCCGAAGCGAGTTCCAACCTTGCTCGGTTCGACGGGACCAGGTACGGCCTCAGGATGGACGCGCAGGACTTCGTCTCACAGTTGCTACTCACCAGGGGCGCCGGCTTTGGTGACGAGGTAAAAAGAAGGATACTCACGGGTTCCTTCGTTCTCAGTTCCGGCTACTACGATGCCTTCTACGCGACGGCGCTGAAGGTGAGAAAAAAGATCTGTGCCGAGTTCGACCGTGCCTTCACTTCCGCTGATGTGATACTCATGCCCGCCGTTTCTTCTTTTCCTTTCAAAAAGGGGAATTTCGACGATGATCCTGTCGGGATGTATAAAAGCGATCTCTTCACGCTGCCGGTGAATCTCGCGGGGCTCCCCGGCATGACGGTCTTCACTGGACTGGAAAGGTCCGGCTTGCCGACGAGCGTACAGTTAGTGGCCCCTCGTTGGCAGGATCAAAGGCTTATAAAATGCGCCGCCGTGATCGAGAAAAAGTTCGGGCGTCCCCCGGTCGCCTGCGGGGGGTGCATTTGATGGCCCTTACTTTTGAAACCGTCATAGGCCTGGAGGTACACGTTCAACTATCGACGAATTCGAAGCTCTTTTGCCCCTGCCCGACGGACTATATTGGGCGCGAACCCAACACTTTCGTCTGTCCCGTTTGCCTGGGTCTCCCCGGGTCACTTCCTTCGCTTAACGCCAGGGCCGTCCAACTCGGGGTGAAGATCGCCCTGGCACTGGGTTGTTTCGTTTCGAGGGTATCCAGGTTCGACAGGAAGCACTACTTTTACCCCGACCTCCCCAAAGCCTTCCAGGTAAGCCAGTTAGGGCTGCCCTTGGCCGAAAAAGGCGCCATGCCCATCTTCTTAGGGGGACTGAAAAAAACCGTGGGTATCACGCGGCTCCATCTCGAGGAGGACGCGGGCAAGTTGCTCCATGGGACCCCCGATGGCAGGCTTTCCGGCACCTCCTTTACCCGGGTTGATTACAACCGGGCAGGGATACCCCTCGCGGAGGTAGTCTCCGAACCGGACATGTCCACCCCGATGGAGGCCAGGGAGTACGTCCTGTCCCTGCGAAGGATTGTGAGGTACCTGGGCGCCTCCGATGGCGACATGGAATCGGGCTCCCTCAGGGTTGATGTCAACGTCTCCCAGAAGTGTTCCGACGGAAGGGTTGGCGGCAGGGTCGAGGTGAAGAACGTCAACTCGGTCCGGGCCATGGAGAGAGCCCTGGAATATGAGATCTCCCGCCAGAGGGAAGTCCTGCTCTCAGGGGGGCAGGTCTACAGGGAGACGCGCCACTGGGATGACTCGAATGGCGTGACCAGGGGTACCAGGGGTAAGGAAGAGGCTCAGGATTACCGTTACTTTCCCGAGCCGGACCTCCCCCCCCTGGTCATCGATGACAGTTTTATCCGCGCCGTCGAAAAAGATCTCCCTGAACTCCCCTGGGAGAAAAGGGAGCGGTTCCAGGCCGAATGGGGCCTGAGCTCCGAGGACGCGTCAACCCTCTCGGAACGACTCGACCTGGCCGAGTTCCTTGAAGGGACCGTCGCCCATGGCGCGAGCAGGGGATCGGCGGCTAACTGGGTAAAGACCGAGGTCCTCAGGATCCTCAACGAAACCGGTCTCGAGACGGAAGCGTTGCCCTTCACCCCACGATCCCTGGGGGCCCTTCTCGCGAAGGTCGACGAAGGGTCCTTGTCCAATACGGCCGCTCGAGGCGTGCTGGAGATCATGGGTCACGAGGGTTTGGGGCTCGAAGAAGCGATGAGAAAAGCCGGGATCGTACCGGGGGGAGTCAAGGGTGACCTGCTGACCGAAGCCGTCAGGGGAGTCCTGGAGGGCCACCCGGAAGAGACAGCCCTGGTCCTTTCCGGGTCGGACTCCTCGGGAAAGAAAAGGAAATACCTTCAGGGACTTGTCATGAGGGAGATCAGGGGACAGGCCCCCGTCGGAGATGTGTCGGCCGCTATCGACAGGGAGCTTGACCGGATGAAAGGATTCAGGGAGTGAGGGAGCCCTTGGCGCTCATTGACGACCCGGTCCTGGCCACTTAAGATTATCTCTGCGTGCGATGGAGCCGCTGGAAAATACTTTTTTCTACGCGAAGCCGGAAGGGTTAGTCAATTTAGTTTTTAAATTGAGGGAGGTATCGTTAAATGGCAGTTCGTGACCCTGGTAAAACACGGACCGTGGCCCTTGCAGGCCATGGCGGTTCCGGCAAGACCGCCCTGGCCGAAGCTATCGCCTTCGATACGGGTCTTACCACCAGGATGGGCAGGGTGGAGGATGGCAACACGGTTAGCGATTTTGGTAACGAAGAGCACAAGAGGCAGATCTCGATCAATTCCTCGCTCCTTACGATAGAGCACGCCGATAAGCTGATCTATCTCCTTGACTGCCCCGGTTACGCGGATTTCATTGGAGAACTGAGATCTTCCATGAGGGTCGTCGATTCCACCATCGTGGTTATCAGCGGCGTCCACGGCGTCGAAGTGCAGACCGAGATGGCCTGGGAATTCGGTGAGGATATGAAGATGCCCATGGCTTTCTTCATAAGCAAGATGGAGCGTGAGAACGCCGATTTTGAGAGGACCCTCAAGGAAATCCAGGACTACCTCTCGGACAAGGCGGTCCCGCTTTTCCTGCCCGTCGGCAAGGAGGCCGCCTTCAAGGGCGTCGTCGACGTGTTGAGGCAGAAAGCTTTCATGTACAAAGGCGACGGCGGTAAGGAGTACCAGGAGATCGACGTGCCTCCAGAGATGGCCGATGAAGCGGCCGCCGCGAGAGAGACCCTCATCGAAAGGGTTGTCGAGGCCGATGACGACCTGATGATGAGGTATCTGGAGGGTGAACAGCTCTCCACGGAGGAACTGATCCCGGCCCTAAGGTGTTCTATCCGCGAGAGGTCGCTCTTCCCGGTGATCCCGGGAGCCAGCCCTTCCAACGTGGGGATCGGCCAGCTGCTCGACGCTATAGCCGAGGTGTTCCCCAGCCCCCTGGAAGCGCAGCCCCGGGTGGCCCTCCGGGGTGACGATGAAGTTATGGTGGAGCCCGATCCCGCCGCAAAATTTTCGGCCTTCTGCTTCAAGGTCATGGTGGACCCTTACGTGGGCAAACTCTCCTTCATCAGGGTCTTTTCAGGTTCTGCCTCGAGCGAGAACTCCCTTTACAACGTGACCAGGGGCGAGGATGAGCGGGTCAGCGCTTTCAAGATCATGCGCGGGAAGGAATCGGTGGACACGAAAGAAGTGATCGTCGGGGATATAGTGGCCATACCAAAGTTGCACAGCACCGTGGTGGGCGACACCCTGGCGGTCAAGGGCATGAACTACGAATTCCCGGCGATCCAGTTCGCAAAACCCGTATTCAGCGTCGCTGTCAAGCCCAGGAGCAGGGCCGACGAGGACAAGTTGGCCAATGCTCTGAACAAGATGCTCGAAGAGGATCAGACCCTCCACTTCGAGAAGAACCCCGAGACAAACGACAGCATTCTCTCCGGCATGGGCGACTTGCACCTCGATGTCATGCTCTCCAAGATCAAGGAGCGGTACGGGGTGGAGCTCGATACTGAGACACCGAAAGTACCCTACAGGGAGACCATAAAGAAATCCTCGAAAGCCCAGGGCAAGTATAAGAAACAGACCGGGGGAAGAGGTCAATACGGCGATGTCCACATCGAATTCTCGCCCCTTGCCCGCGGCGAGGGTTTCCAGTTCGAAGACAAGATCGTCGGTGGAGTGGTTCCCAAATCCTACATCCCGGCAGTGGAGAAGGGGCTCAAGGAGGCCTACCTGAAGGGAGTCCTTGCGGGTTACCCCGCGGTGGATTTCAAGGCCAGCCTCTTCTTTGGTTCCTACCACGAAGTCGACTCATCGGAGATGGCTTTCAAGATTGCGGCTTCCATGGCCTTCAAAAAAGGTATGGCCGAAGCATCGCCCATCCTCCTGGAGCCGATAATGAACGTCGAAGTGGTGGTGCCCGAAGACTATCTTGGGGACGTCATGGGAGACTTCAACAGCCGCAGGGGCAAGATTTTGGGGATCGACAGCCGGGGAAGGCTCCAGGTCGTGAAAGCCCAGGTACCACTGGCAGAGATGTTCCGCTATGCGATTATCCTCAGGTCCATGACCTCCGGGCGAGGTAACTTCACCATGGAGCTCTCCCATTACGAGGAAGTGCCCCACGATATCGCCAAGAAGATCATTGCCGAGGCCGAGGTCCAGGAGGCCGAGGAATAGAATAGCCGGCCCTATTAAAGGCCTAAAGAAAAAGGGGCGCGGGGTCTTTCCCCGCGCCCCTTTTTGATCGTAGGTCCTGGGGCTAATTTCAGGCTTTCTCGACCTTGACGGCGTTGATCTTGTACGCCGGCGTCTCCGAAGTATCGTCCCAGACCGAGGCCGTCAGGACGTTGGCGGGTTGTTCGCCGAAGTGGAAGGGTACGAACACCATGCTGGGTGAGACCCTGTCGGTGATCCGTGTTTCACCCACCAAGCTCCCGCGCCTCGATGTCACCCTCACGTCATCCCCTTCTTTTAACCCGATCGCGGCCGCATCCTCGGGGTTGACCTCCACGTAGAGCGACTTGATGTACTCAGCCGAGGGGGTCCTCCTGGTCATCGAGCCCGTGTGATAGTGGTAGAGCGTCCTTCCCGTGGTAGCCAGGAAGGGGTACTCGGCATCGGGCCATTCGTGGGGCTGGTTCCATTCGTAGGGCACGAAGGTCGCCTTCCCCCTGGGGAAACCCGTGGTGTAAAGGTTCGGTGTCCCGGGGTGATCCTTGTCGGGGCAGGGCCACATGAGGGGGCCCTGGTCCAGGCGGTCGTAGGTGATACCGCCGTACTGCGGCACAAACCTGCTTATCTCCTCCATTACGTCCTCGGGGGAATGGAAGTCCCAGTCCGCCCCGCAGGCTTTGGCCAGGTCAACGATGATCTCCCAATCCGGGCGGGCGTCGCCGGGGGCGTCAACGGCCTTACGGATCCTCTGCACGGCCCTGCAGGTATTCGTGAAGGTGCCGTCCTTTTCCGCCCAGCATGCCGCCGGGAGTACCACGTCGGCCAGCTGGGCCGTCTCGGTCATGAAAATATCCTGGACAACGAGAAATTCCGCCTTTTCGAGAGCGTTCTTGACGTGGTTGGTGTTGGGATCGCTGACCATGGGGTTCTCCCCCATGATGAACAGTCCCTTGATCTCGCCCTTGGCGAGCCCGTCGGTGACCTTGACGATGGTCTTGCCCGGCGAAGAGGGCAGTTCAGCCTTCCAGATCTGCCTTACCTTCTCAACGGCTTTTTCGGTGTTCTTGGCGATGTCGAGGTAACCCGGGAGCGTCGCCGGCAGGCAACCCATGTCACAGGCGCCCTGGACATTGTTCTGGCCACGCAAGGGGTTTACGCCCGTGCCGGGCCTTCCGAGCATACCGCAGAGCAAAGCGAGATCGGCCACGGTTTTCACATTATTGGTGCCGTACTGGTGCTGTGTGATGCCCATGGTGTAGAAGATCGCCGAGTTAGGGCCACGGGCATAGAGCCGGGCCGCTTCTTTCAGGGTCTCCTCGGGCACCCCGGTAATGGCGCTCACCTTGGCGGGGGTGTATTCCGCGACAAGGGCCTTCAGTTCGTCGAATTTTTCGACGTTCTTGTCGATGAATTCCTTGTCGTGTAACCCTTCGGCGATGATTATGTTCATGAGCCCGTTAAGGAGGGCCACGTCGCTCCCCGAACGGTGCCTGACCTTGATGTCGGCATAGTCGTCCAGCTCGATCCTTCTCGGGTCACAGACTATCAGCTTGGTCCGGCCGTTCTTTTGCTGTTCCTTAAGCCATGAGCCGATGACGGGGTGGTTCTCCGTCGTGTTGGACCCGATGACCAGGGCCACGTCGGCGTGCTTTATCGACTCGTAATCGTTGGTCATTGCCCCGCTTCCGAGGGTCTCGCCGAGACCCGCAACAGTAGCGGAGTGTCAGAGGTGGGCACAGTGGTCGATGTTGTTTGTGCCCATCACCTCCCTCGCGAATCGCTGGAGCAGGTAGTTCTCCTCGTTGGTGCAGCGTGCCGAGGAGAAGAAGGCCACCGAGTCGGGGCCGCTGGAATCCCTGAAGCCGGTGAACTTCTCGGCCACCAGGGCCAGGGCTTCCTCCCACGATGCCTCCCTGAAAGTGCCCTTTTCCTTTATCAGGGGCTTTTTGAGCCTGTCATCGCTGTGCACGAAGCTCCAACCGAAACGGCCTTTCACGCAACACCTCCCCGCGTTCATCGAGGTTGTGCTGTCGTAGTCGGTCTTCACGTTCCAGATCTTTCCCGTGAGTTCGTCCACGTGGATGTCCAGTTCGCATCCTACTCCGCAGTAGGGGCAGATGGTCTTGACGACCCGCGTTTTGGAAGGGCGGCTGATGCCGTGCACCGAGTTCTCCGTCAGGGCCCCCGTCGGGCATAGTTCCACGCACTGGCCGCAGAAGACGCAGGTGGAGTCCTCGATGCTCCGATCCATGGCCGGCGCGATCAGGGTGTCCATGCCCCTGCGCTGGAAGTCTATGGCGCTGTAGATGGCCTGCTGGCTGCAGGTCCTCACGCAGATGCCGCAGGCGATGCACTTGTCCATGTCCCTGAGGTAGTACTTGTTGGCCTCGACGGTCCTGTGAGGCCTTGAGTATTCTTCCTTGGAGAAGGTCTCGGGATCGGCCTCGTACTCCGTTCCGTACCGCCTGAGCTTGCATTCATGGACGTCGGGGCATCCGCACTTCATGCAGCGGCTCCCGTCCCTGATCACCTGCTCTTCCGTGAGCCCCAGGTTGTACTCCTCGAAGGGGCGGGAGAGGCGGACGTTCCCCGGACAGTGAACGGGGTGTTCCTGGGGCTGTTTTTCCTGGTCCAGGAAATCCTCCGGGCCCAGGTCGACCCGGACGACGTCGCACTCGAAGGGCCGGTGGGGGACGCCCTCCATGAGGAAGTGATTGATGGATTCGGCGGCCCAGTGGCCCTCGGCTATGGCCCCGACGGCGATATCCGGTCCGGTGTTGAGGTCGCCGCAGGCGAAGACCCCTTCCAGGGGTGTCGCGAAGTGCTTGTCCGTGGCGATCCTTTTGCCGTCGTGCATTTCCTTGGGCAGGGGCGAGAAGTCCGCGCCCTGTCCTATGGCGGCGATCACCGAGTCCACTTCAAGGGTGAACTGCTCTCCCGTCGGGACGGGACGCCTACGGCCCGAGGCATCGGGTTCGCCGAGTTCCATCTTTTCGCATACCAGCTGCTCCACCTTGCCATCGCCCTCGACGGCCACCGGGGCGGTCAGGAAGATGAACTCCACGTCCTCTTCCATGGCTTCGTCGATCTCCAGTTTTTCCGCTGGCATCTCATCGCGGGTCCTTCGGTAGACCACGTAGACCTTGTCGGCTCCGGAGCGGAGCGCGCAGCGGGCCGCGTCCATGGCGGTGTTGCCGCCGCCGATGACGGCGACCCTGTCTCCTACGTCGACCTTCCTCCCGTTGTTGACCTCGTAAAGGAAGTTGATCCCGCCCAGGACCCCCTTCAGGTCTTCCCCGGGCACCCTCATCGGCAGGGATCTCCAGCAGCCAAAGGCCAGGAGCACCGAATCGTAATCTTTCCTCAGTTCATCGAGGGTCACGTCCTTGCCCAGGGTCACGCCCAGCCTCGTTTCGATCCCGTGGTCGATGATCCAGTCGATCTCTTTCTGGAGGACCGGTTGGGGGAGACGGTAGTCGGGTATGCCGAATCTCATCATCCCGCCGAGAGCCGATTCCTTGTCGAAAAGGGTGATGGCGTAACCCATCTTTCTCAGGTAGTAGGCCGCCGATAGTCCACCCGGGCCGCCACCCACGATGGCCACCTTTTTGCCGTTCTCCCTGATCTCGGGGATGGTGCCCAGGTCTCCGGTCTTGATGCCCCAATCTCCTATGAACCGCTTGATCTCACGGATCGAGACCGGTTCCTCGTCGACAAAGTTCCTCCTGCACTTTTCCTCGCAGGGGGCGGGACAGATACGGCCTATGGAGGCCGGAAGGGTGATATTCTCGTGGAGGGCTTCCAGCGAAGCCCGGAACTCCCCCTCGGCGGCGTAGTTGACGTAGCCCTTGACGTCGCCCCTGGCGGGGCAGGCCAGTTGGCACGGCGGACGGCAGTCGCCCACGTGGTCCGAGAAGAGAAGTTGGAGGGCCAGCTGCCTGGCGCCGAATACCCGGTCGGTCATGGTCTGGATCTCCATGCCGTTGTTGATGGGCATGGCGCAGGCCCTGACCAGGTTCTTAGCGCCCTTGACCTCGACCAGGCAGAGAGAACACCCGCCGTGGAGGGTCAAATGCGGGTCGTAGCATAACGTGGGTATCTCTATGCCGTTCTCGGCGCATAGCTCCAGGATCTTTTGGCCCCGATACCCGAAAACCTCTTTCCCGTTAAGGATTACTTTTACGTCACGATCCATTGTCCAAAGATCCTCCTTATTCAACGCTTATCGCCTTGACCGGGCATACGGCCATGCATCGTCCGCACTTGATGCAAAGGTCCTGGTCAATGAGATGCGGTTTCTTTACCTCTCCGCTTATCGCCTTGACCGGGCATTCGCGGGCGCACCGGGTGCACCCGATGCACTTGTCGGGGTCGATGGTGTAGTGGATAAGGGCTGTGCAGACCTTGGCCGGGCATTTCTTGTCGACGATGTGCGCGATGTACTCGTCACGAAAGTACTTGATAGTTGTCTGGACCGGGTTGGGAGCCGTTCCCCCCAGGGCGCAGAGGGACCCGTCCTTGACTTTTTGGGCGAGGTCTTCCAGCAGATCCAGGTCTTCCAATTTTCCCTTGCCTTCGCAGATCCGCTCCAGGATCTCCAGCATCCTCTTCGTTCCTATCCTGCAGAAGGGGCACTTGCCGCAGGATTCGTTCTGGACGAAGGTGAGAAAGAACTTCGCGAAATCCACGATGCAGGTGTCCTCGTCGGTGACCACCATGCCACCGGAACCCATGATGGCGCCGGTAGCGTTTATTGATTCGTAATCGACGGGGGTGTCGAGCATTGATTCGGGCAAACAGCCTCCCGAGGGGCCGCCCAGCTGGACGGCCTTGAATTTCTTGTTATTCGGGATGCCGCCGCCGATGTCGAAGATGACCTCCCTGAGGGTCATGCCCATGGGGGCCTCCACGAGGCCTGTATTGTTGACCTTACCGGTGAGGGCGAAGATCTTCGTCCCCTTCGATGTCTCCGTCCCGACGCTGCTGAACCATTCCGCGCCGTTCAGGATTATCTGCGGAATATTAGCCCAGGTTTCGACGTTGTTGATGTTCGTCGGTTTTCCCCAGAGGCCCGAGTTGGCCGGGAAGGGCGGGCGGGGGTTGGGCATGCCCCGTTTGCCCTCTATCGAGGCCATGAGGGCTGTCTCCTCGCCGCAGACGAAGGCCCCGGCGCCTTCCTTTATATGGAGGTGGAAGGAGAAATCGGTGCCCATGATGTTGTCGCCGATGAGGCCCAACTCCTCGGCCTGTTCAATGGCGGTGTTTAGGCGCTTGATGGCCAGGGGGTATTCGGCGCGGCAGTAGATGTACCCTTCGTCGGAGCCAATAACGTAGGCACCGATGAGCATCCCCTCGACGACGCTGTGGGGGTCGCCCTCCAGTACCGACCGGTCCATGAAAGCCCCTGGGTCGCCCTCGTCGGCGTTGCACACGATGTACTTCTTGTCACCGGGAGCCATCCTGGCGAACTCCCACTTCCTGCCCGTGGGAAAACCGGCCCCCCCGCGTCCCCTGAGGCCGGACTTCTTCACTATATCGAGCGTCTCCTCGGCCGGCAGTTCGAGAAGGACCTTGGCCAGGGCCTGGTACCCGTCCCTGGCGATGTATTCCTCGATGTTGTCGGGGTTTATGTAGCCGCAATTACGCAGCACTATCCTGCGCTGCTTGCCGTAAAATGGAATATCCCTGTAATGGGGGATCTTGATCTTTTCTACGTCAGGGGTCGTGTACAGGAGCCTCTGTAGTATGCGACCCTTGTAAAGGTGCTCCTCGACGAGTTCCGGGACATCCTCGGGTTTAACGCGGCAGTAGAAGGACCCTTCCGGGTAGACCACGACGATAGGCCCCATTTCGCACATTCCGTGGCAACCCGTCTCGACAAGCATGACCTCTTTGTCGAGCCCCCGTCGAGCCAGTTCCTCCTTAAAGGTTTCATAAAGCGGTCCTGAACCGCTTGCGGTGCAGCCTGTCCCCCTGCATACCAGAACGTGGGCGCGATACAAAGCCATCTTTAAAGCCCCCTAGTCAGTTTGTCCGACAACCTTGTCCTCGACAATGTTGCCGTTGACGATGTGTTCAACAATGATCCTGGGAACATCTCCAGGCCCGACTTCACCATAGGTCGTTCGGGGTTCACCGGGGCGGATCACATCCACCAGCGGTTCCTTCTGGCACATCCCGATGCACCCGGTGGTCTCAACGGCAACATCGGTGAGGCCCCTCTTTTCGAGTTCCTGGAGGATGGCGGTCATGACCTCCCTCGCGCCGGCGGCGATTCCGCAGGTCCCCATTCCCACGATGATCCTCATCTTTCCCCCGGAACGGGCCGAAGTGAGGTCCTTCGACTGTTCCTTGATCTTCCTCAGGTCCTCAAGGCTGGTTATTTTCTTCAAAATCTTCATTCCCCCCTGTGCGGAGATGGTAGATACCTTGTTCGATATAGCGGGAGATCCACAAAGCGACCTCCGGAGTGACTAATAGCGACCTGTCTTGCAACACCTGCACCAACTCTTCCGTACCGGTCTCGAAAAGCTCATCGTCGAAGTTGAACCGGAACAAAAAATCCCTCTCGGGCCATCCCACAATGAGCGTCATCACCGTGGCGGGTATATCCCCGAGAGGAGGGCAGTCGATGCAATCTCTTTTGAAGCTGGCTTCAACAACGGTACCCCTACCCTTAACGGAGCGTATTTCGAATCGGCCCCCGCAGGTATCCGAGGCCTGCTTCAGGAAGGGGATACCGAGCCCGACCCTTCGTTCGGTCCTGGTGGTGAAGAAGGGGTTTTCTATGGCCGATACCTGTTCATCATCCATGCCGTAACCGTTGTCCGAGACCTTGAGCGTTATCAAGTCCCCCCTGGTATCTTCAAAGACCTCGATCTCTACCCGGGATGCTTCGGCCTTGAGAGAGTTCTCTGCGATATCAAGTATGTATTGGGAGAGGTCCTGAAGCATCGCAGCTCTTACTCGTACTTGTCCAGGATGGGCTTTATCCCTTCTGGAGTAAGCCTTCCGTAAGTCGTGTCATCTATCATTACCACGGGCGCTAGGCCGCAGGCTCCAAGGCAGGCGACAGGCTCGAGGGTAAAGCGAAGATCGTCGGTGGTTTCGTGTTCGCCCACATTAAGGGTCTCCTTGACCCTGTCAAGGATCTTGAGGCTTCCCCTGACATGGCAGGCCGTGCCCCTGCACACCCTGATCACGTGTCTCCCCCTGGGCTTAAGGTGGAATTGGGCGTAGAAGGTCGCGACGCCGTAGGCCTCAGCCATCGGGATCCTGAGTTCCCTGGAAATGACCTCCATCACATCCTCACGGAGATAACCGAACTCATGCTGGACGTTTTGAAGGATGGGTATCAGGCTACCCTTTTTGCCCTTCCAGGGTTCAATTATTTCCTTGACCTTTTCCTCGACATCCGCAGTCTGGACCCTTACCACAAAGACCACCACCTGGATGAAATTTTGAGGTTCGAAAATACCATAAAGCCAAGTGAATTGTATCACTTTATAGATAAATTGCAAACATTTTCGAAAAGGAGTCACTTCGAAAAACAAAGCGCTTAGGGCCCGATCCGCCTCATTTCCCGTAGGAACTCAGGGGCTATTACGGTCCCAGGGCCAGAGCACCTTTCGTCCGTCGACGCCCTTGAGCGCGAGGGACAGTTCATGGAAGGATGGTTTCCCCAGTAGCGCCATGGTGGTCCTTTCTTGGCCGATATCCTTCAGGGTATGTGCATCGGAAGACCTGATCACCGGCCTTTTACCGGCTTTCTCGAGCCAAAGGAGCGCCTCCGAAGCGGTCAGGCGGCCCGATAATTCCACGGCGTCCACTTCAAGGTTTTCCGGAATCATCCCTAGAACGGCCACGTAGGAGTAGGCCGGCCGGTCAATATGGGCAAGGATGCTCAGGCCCCCAAAGGAACGGGTCTTCTCGATGATCTCGTCGGCGGTGGCGTCGATGCCCTGCACCAGGAGAATTTCGCATTCATCGATGACATGGTTGTCCTCGTCGATCACGAACTGGTCCCCGAATTTGTCGGGAATGTTCCGATAAGGGGGGAGCAGTTTCCTGACCCATTCCTCGAAAGCGCGGGCCTTCACGAGATCAGGCATAAGGCAGAGGACATGAATATCTTCAGAGGACTGGACCTCCAACCCGCAGATGACCTCAACGCCCGAACCTGTCGAGGCCCTGTTAAGGGCCTCGCAATTCAGAGCGGAGTTGTGGTCGGTTATCGCGATCAGGTCGATGTCCTTTTCCTTGCAACAGGAAATAATGTCGGGCGCCCCCATATCCAGTTCGGCGCACGGGGAGAGGACGGTATGGATGTGCAGATCCATGCGATAGAGATCCATGGGCTGGGTCAGTTCCTAACCCCCAAGGCGAAAAGCCTTCCACAGACCTCAAAGGAGTCCATGTCTATAGAGGCCAGGGCGATCCCTTCCTTGTGGCACTGGTCCTTCAATTCCGGCGATGGCACTCTTCCCGACGCCAGGAGGACCAGGGGGACCTCCTTCAACAGCGCGACGGCGGCCACATTTACATGGTTCTGGATGGTCACCCACAACGCTTTTTCGGGCGCCGAGCCCATTACAAAACTAAGCAGGTCCCCTACAAACCCACTGGTGATCTCCACATCTTCGCCGGCGGCCACGTAGATAGTGACCCCCTCCAGGTTTCCCAGAATGTCCCGTATTTTCATTCCTTCCCCTCCGGGGTCATGGTATGGACAAATCTTTTAGAAAGTTCGTTGAGTTCCTGTGACAGGTCGCCCATCCTTTTCCTCAGCCTGAAGATGCAATCATCCAACGAAGCTTCACCGCGGACTATATCCTCGGCCATCACCCTGCAGGTCGGTCGGCCGCAGGTCCCGCAGTCGAGGTGGGGTAATTCGGCATAGACCGACTGGAGTTCCGAAAGTTTTTCCATGGCCTTCGCCATATCTTTGCCAAGGGGGATCTGTTCGATCGGGAGGATCTCCTGCTGCAGTTTCCAAACACCGGCCTGGTAAAGATCCTCCAGGATCGCCATTTCCTCCTTGTCTATCTCCCTGGCAAAGGGGTAATCCTCAACTTTGAGCCTGCTGAGGAAGGGGGATTCGGCGTTGGCTATCCCCCCAATGCAGCCCATATCGCACATCCTTGCCTCGATAAAATCGACCCCCTTGAGCCTCCGTAGCTCGATCTCCTGCAAGATTCCAACGACGTTCCTCAAACCGGAAACGGCGAGGGTCTTCAAGGGTCTCTTCTCGAACATCCTGATATGACCGGCCTCACCGCCGGACACGGACCAGTGTACCCAACGGGAATCCCTTCCCGGAATGGTCGATTCCCTGGAAGGGGAACAGTCCTTCGACAGTATCTCCTTCGCCACCCTGGCCGTGGAGACCACGTTGTCTATGGAACTGGTCTCCCTCCCCACGGGCCTTATAGCCATGGTGATCCGCGCGGGGCACGGGGCCACCAGGGTGGAGGGGATGTCGTACCTGTTATGACGGGTCCTCCAAAGGTCGACGCTGGTCTCCAGGGGGGTTTCGGCGGGCGAAAGGTTGTGTATCAGCTCCGGGAACCTGATCTGTATCAGCCTCACCACGGAAGGGCAATAGGTCGATATCATCGGTAATTCGCGGGAATCGTGCTCATCAAGGATACGGGCCTGGGCCATGGCGGCGAGGTCGAAGGCGAGAGCGGTATCTTCGAAGATCGGTTCGAACCCAACAGCCATAAGGATATCTTTGAGTATACCGGGGTCCGGGGGCCAGGAGAACTGGGTGCAGAGCGCGGGGTCGGTCACAAGGGGCATCGAACGATTATCGGCGGCGATGGAATTCCATTCGGATTCCTCCAGCGAAATGGCCCTGTGGCGGCATATCCTGAGGCATTCGCCACAGGCGATACAGCGTTCGTCGATGATGTGCAACTGTCCGTGGATCACCCTCATGGCCTCAGTAGGACAAGCCTTGATGCAATTGACGCACCCCCGGCAGGATTCTCCGGAGATCTTTATGCCGTGCGGCAAAGGTCGCTCACCTCCTCCCCGGAAGGGCCTAAAAGGATGACGGCCCTGAGGGTCGTCCCCTTCCCCAATTCGGTTTCGATCTCAAGTTCGTCGGAATACTTCTTGATATTGGGGAGGCCCATCCCAGCGCCGAACCCCAATTCCCTGATGGAATCTGGGGCCGTGGTATATCCCTCCTGCATCGCCAGGCTTACGTTCTCAATGCCCGGACCCTCGTCACTGGCCACGATGGTGATCCGGTCGCCGGCCAATTCCAGGGCTATTACGCCGCCGCCCCCATGGATCACGGCGTTCATCTCCGCTTCATAGGTCACGATGGAGGCTTTCCGGCAAATCTCGGGGGGGATGCCGAGGGATTTCAAGGTCTCCTTGAAATCCGACGCCGTCTCCCCAGCAGCAAGAAAATCCAGGGGTTTGACCTCCCTTTGGATGACGTAAGGTTCCTGTCGGCTCAAGGGGTTCACCTTTCGACGCAACGGATGGGCTTGATCCCTGCCTGGAATAGCAGGCCACAGGCCTCGAACATTGTCTTGGATGTAATGATGGAGGGGATGCCGAGCTTTTCCGCAAGATCGATCGTCTCCTTGGGCGGTTTTTTCCCGCGGACGAATACGACAGCCGGCGTGTCAACCACGCTCGCTGTCCTCATGATCTGGATATTGGTCAACCCGGTGATCATGAGAGTGCCCGGTCTCGCCAGCGCGAGGACATCGCTCATGAGATCGGCGGCAAAAGCCGTATGAAGGTCAACGTCGAGATTTAATGCCCGGCTAAGCGGTTCCGCTTCAAGGATCTTCATGACGTCGCCCAGGATCATTTGTCCCCCTCCTTAATATAATGGAAAAAGTGGCCCTGCTAACTATAGCATGTTTCTTTTTGATATGCTCTTCCTGTTAGTGAAAAATTTACCGTTTCGCGGTCCAGAGAGGGCCTGGCCGAGATAGGGGCCTTTTTACACAGGATAGTACCTTTGGGCTTACTCTTTATAGGTTCTCTTCCAAGGGCTCCTCAAAGGTGTTAAAGTCAAGGTTGACAAAGCGAGGCCCGAGTGTAAAATACCTACTGGGGGTATTCAGTTAATCCCTTAGGGTAAAAAAGTTGGGGGTGAAAGGTAGTGACAAAGGTTAAAGTTTATTCGACACCAACCTGTCCGTGGTGCGTCAGGCTCAAGAATTACCTTCAATCAAAAAAAGTTGATTTTGAGAATATTGATGTCAGTGCCGACAGGGCCGCCGCGATGGAGATGGTTAAGAAGACCGGCCAGATGGGGGTACCCGTGGCCCTTATCGGCGATGTCTATATCGTGGGTTTTGACCAGGCCAGGATAGACGAGGAATTGGCCAAACTCGGCGGTTAGGCCGGTAGACGAAATAGATCATTCTGGGCTGCCCCTATCGAGGAGGCAGCCTTTTTTTTCTGTTAAAATAAGACCACTCTATCTAAAAAAGGCCCACTTGCCGAGGCGGTGATCACTTTGAGGGAGAACATGCTTAGCCTGGGTTTCGGCGCTGGTTTCCCCGGCATCGATGCGGTGGAGGCTCTCCGCGAGATGGAAGGGCGGTTGAAGAAAGGGTCGCAAAGGCTTCTTGAGGGAGCGCGGGCGAAAGAAGATGGTTTTGGATGGCTTGACCTGCCCGACAGCCCCCCGGAAGGCCTGTTTGATTCGGTGGCCTGGCTCAGCGGCTTCGATTCGGTGGTCCAGATCGGGATAGGCGGGTCCGCCCTCGGGAACAGGATGATCTCCTCGGCCCTCGGTCACCCTTTCTACAACGAACTGACAAGAAAGGAGAGGATGGCACCGAGGTTTTACATAGCCGACAACGCCGACCCTGAAAAGACCTCCGCCATCCTGGGCATGATCGACCCATCACGGTCAGGTTTTATCGTCGCCAGCAAGTCAGGTTCGACGGCCGAGACCATGGCCAATTTCCTCTTTTTCCTCGACGAGCTCGAAAGATCCGGCGTCAAGGATCCTGCCGGGAACATCCTCGTTGTGACCGACGAGAAAAGAGGCGTCCTCCGGTCCTTCGCGAAGGAGTCCGGGTGCCGGTCGCTCCCCGTGCCTGAAGCCGTGGGAGGCAGGTACTCGGTTCTTTCCGCCGTGGGGCTTCTCTCGGCCGGTGCTCAGGGGATCGATATCAGTTCCCTCCTCCTTGGGGCCTCGGTGATGAAGAAAAACCTGTCGGGCAGGATGGGGACAGGCGAGGACCCGGCAAGGGTATTGGCGGCTTCGGCGATACGCCACTACGAGGAGGGTAGGAACATTCTCGTCCTCATGCCCTATTCGGACAATCTGGCTTCTTTCTCGGAGTGGTTCTGCCAACTCTGGGCCGAGAGCCTGGGAAAGGAGGGGTGGGGCAGCACTCCTCTCAGGGCCCAGGGCGCGACGGACCAGCACTCGCTGCTGCAGCTTTTCACCGATGGACCCGACGACAAGTTGTACCTCTTCCTTGTTCCCGCTTCCAGGAGGGACCTGGTCCTGCCAGGGGCCTCCTGGGAAAGCCTGGAGGAGCTCTCTTACCTCGGTGACAAGACCATGGGCTCCATACTCGACCAAGAGGCCCTATCGACCGCTTCCGCCCTCGCCAGGAAGGGACGTCCTGTTTTCTGGCTTGAAGTACCTGTCATTGACGCTTTCCACCTGGGCGGGCTGGTGTTCTTTTTTGAATATGTCACTGCCCTTACGGGGTTGTCGTTGGGTCTGAACCCCTTCGATCAGCCGGGGGTCGAACAGGGCAAAAGGTATACTTACGGCTTGATGGGGAGGTCCTCTTTCGAAAGCGACGCCGACGAGGCCAGGATCCAATTCCGTTCCATCATGGCCGACTCGGCCGGCCTTTTAGAGGATTGTCATTCGTGAAGCCCAATATTGCCACAACGGTGGCCGAAGCGAGGAAATTTTTGAAGGAGAGAAGTGAGGCTGGAGGCACCATCGGTCTCGTCCCCACGATGGGATTCCTCCACGAAGGCCACCTCTCCCTGGTCCGGCGAGCGAGGAGTGAGAATGACACCTGCGTGGTCTCCATCTTCGTGAACCCTCTCCAGTTCGGCCCTTCCGAGGACTTTGACGCTTACCCGAGGGACACGGGCAGGGATCTTGACCTGCTAGCCTCCGAGGGAGTGAAACTGGTCTTCGCTCCCGGGGTGAAAGAAATGTTTTCTCCTGACCATTCGACGATCGTATCGGAGAAAAAATTGAGCGGTTTTCTCTGCGGCTCCGCCCGCCCCGGTCATTTCGACGGGGTCTGCACGATCGTCCTCAAACTTTTTAACATCCTTCGCCCCGACAGGGCCTACTTCGGCGAAAAAGATTATCAGCAACTCCAGGTCATAAGACGTATGGTTAGGGACCTGGACATGGAAGTTGAAGTGATCGGGTGTCCCATCGTGCGGGAAGAGAACGGGCTGGCCCTGAGTAGCCGTAACACTTACCTGTCGGAAGCCGAAAGAGAGCAGGCCATAGCTCTTTCCCGTGCCTTGGCGGAGGTGCGGTCCGTCTTTGCCGACGGGGAGCGTGACTGCCGTTCTATCCTGGCCGTCGTGAGGAAGGTCGTCGGGTCTTATCCCATGGTCAGACTTGATTACGCGGAGGTGCGCGATGCTGAGGACCTGTCCCCTGTCGAAAGGGTGGACCGGAAAGTCGTCGTGGCTCTCGCGGCGAGGGTCGGGAGGGCGAGACTGATAGATAACACGGTCCTGGCGCCTTGACCTAGCCCTCCCAGTTATTTTCTTCTCCTGACATCATCAAGGCATGCAGTACCTGGGAACGGATATCGGGGATCTCTTCTTCCAGGGTTCGGACAAGGTTTTTGATCCGCTCGCGTTTACTGTCCCTGGGGAAAGGACACAAAGGTGGCATCAACTCCAGCCCCAGGCGCCGGACCTCGCCGGCAATCTCCGATTCAGAGAGGAAAACCAGGGGCCTGATAAGCCAAAGTCCTGTCCTGCTCCGCCATGACCTAGGATGGAAGCACTTGAACCGCCCGGTGTAAAAAAGGTTGAGCAACGCCGTCTCCACCGCGTCATCCATGTTATGACCGAAGGCGACAGTGGTGGAGCCGTCTTCGACAGCCTTGGCGAAGAGGGCACCCGCCCTCATTTTTGAGCACAGGCTGCAAGGAGCTTTCTCTTTTCTTTCTTTTATTATTTCCAGGACTCGGCAAGGTATCGCCTCGAAGGGGATACCAAGGGATTCGCAGAGACTCGCCATCGGGCCAGTGTCGCACTCACCGTCGGTAATGTCGATCATGGTCGCCCGTAGTGAGTACTTGACGGGGCTTCTTTCCCTCAGCCAGGCCAAACCCAAAACAAGGAGGGCACTGTCCTTGCCTCCCGAGAGCCCCACGGTTATATGATCTTCGGGCCCGATCATCCCAAAAGTGCAGACGGCTTTACCGATCCCGGAGGCGATCCGGTGGGATATATCCGGGATAAATGCTCGGTCCACGGGCTGTACCTCCAGGCTGGGATAAAATGATCGCGAGCGCCGTTAACGATGATAGGTTATAATTCCCTCTAATGAGGACTGGCCTCTCCTGCGCAACCTCCTTACACTGGGGCCATTTTACACCGGCTTGGAGAGGGGACCGGGGCCTTTTCGCGATCCTTCGCAAGGGCTATCCCGCCAAAGCCTTTTCCTGGAGGTGGTTTTTGTGGAAAAGACACGGGTTCTACTTGCGGCTCCCCAAAAGCTGGTCCGTGAAGCCATCGGTAAGGCTATCGATAACGAAGAGGGCCTACTGCTGGTCGGGTCGACCGACGATGGCCTTGAGGCCTTTCGTCTGGCCAGGGAGGCCCGCCCCGATGTGGTGGTCTTCGACCTGGGATCGGGCAAGATGGACTGGCCTCATTTTGTGAGAGAACTGTCCCTGTCCTGTAGGGGGGTCCGCTTCCTGGCACTCTCTTCCGATGGGAGCCCTGACCGGATCTCCGCCCTTTGTGAAGCCGGCATTCACGGCTGCGTCTCTTTTTCGTCGGGGTTCAGCGAACTGGTGAAGGGCCTTCGCAAGGTTGGGGAGGGTGATCTTTTCTTCGACCAGGAGATCTCTTCAGCGCTGCCGGAGATCCTCGGCAAGGTCAACGAGGGAGCGATACTGCTCCGGGCGCTCACTGCCAGGGAGAGGGAGGTGGTCCATCTTCTTTCTCAGGGGTACAGCAACCAGCAGATCGCCGAGGAGATGGTCCTGTCGGAAAAGACCGTAAAGAATCACATCAGTCATATTTTGAGAAAACTGGAACTCAAGGACAGGACCCAGGTCGCCATCCTCGCCTGGAAGACGGGGTTGGCCCTGAAGGGGTCCTTATGAATGGGCACGGCAGAAATGATCCATCAGGGGATGAGTGAGCTTGTCTGTTAGAAGGGGACTGGCCGCATTCCTCGCCCTCTCCCTGGGTGTGAGCACCATCGTGCTTGTTTCCAGTTTTGACAGGTCTACCATTGATATGATAGCCCATGCCCACAAAACCCGCCTGGCTTGCGCTCTGCTTTTAGTGCTCCTGGTGTGGGCCTTTGACGCCCTCAAGCTCTATTTCGTCGTCAAGTCCGCTGGGGAGAGGATCAGCGGGAGACTTGCCATCCTTCTGAACTGGCTTCGCTATTTCGGCTGCGCCATAACCCCTATGCAGAGTGGGGGAGGCCCTTTCCAGGTCTTTTTTCTTTTCAAGAGCGGGATCCCCATAGGCAAAGGAGTTGCCATCACCCTTACGAGCACCCTGATGACCCTATTCCAGTTGGGGTTCTTTGTACCCCTGGCGCTCCTGCTCCAGCCGGAACTACTACAGGGGAGGAAGCTCCTGCAGGGCGTGTTTTCCTACGTCCTGGTCTTCGTCTTGGTCTCCTGGACCGGGGTTGTGATCAGCCTTCTGAGGCCCAGGTTGATCAAGAAGTGGGCCGGCGGCATCACCTTGCTTCTCAAGCGTTGGGGGTTCCTGAAGCCGGTGAAGGTTCTCAGGGTCGTGAGGCGGGTCAACCGTGAGATCGACAACTATAATCGGAACTTCCGCGTCTTCTTCTCCTCAGGCATGCCCCTATTCGCCCTGGGGTTCCTTTTTTCCTGCCTCCAGATGGTGGCCATGTTCTCCATTCTCCCCTGCTTGATCTGGTCCCTTGGGATGCAAGTCAGTTTCGTCGAGGCCTTTCTGGCCCAGGCCCTTTTCCTTTTCATCCTCTACTTCGTGCCTACCCCGGGAGCCAGCGGAGTCGCCGAGGGTGGGGGAGCGGCAATCTTCAGCCTTCTCGTCCCGTGGAACATAGCCGGTGTCGTGGCCATCACCTGGCGTTTCTTCACTGAATACCTCTCGATCGCGATGGGGGGCATCGTCGCGGTCAGGTTGCTCGGGTGGGGAGTGACCGATGATCTGCTGGTACAAGGAGAGGAAGGAGAGGAAGGGGCGGAAGAGGATACACAATGAACATGGGAAGCGCCGGCTCCCTGGCATTCAAGTTCCGCGGCGGTGTTTGGACCCTGTTCTTCCTTTTGGCCCTTTTTTTCATGCGTCCCGGTACGCCCGTTCACGCAACGGGGTTGGCAGCGGTCGCGCTGGGGCAGGGGGTCAGGTTCTGGGCAGCGGGGTCGATCAGGCAATACCGGGGGGAGACCGTCGGCGCGGCCACCCTAGTCACATGGGGACCCTACGCCTTGGCCAGGAACCCGCTCTACCTGGGCAATGCCCTGATCGGGACGGGGTGGTGCGCCCTTACGGGAAAGCCGATGGCCTTCGTGATTTTCCTGGTCGTTTTCATAACCCTTTATGTCCTTCTGGTAATACCCTACGAGGAGGGTTATCTGAAAGAGCGTTTCCCCGGCGAATTCGCCCGTTACTCAGAGCGGGTCGGGAGGTTCTTCCCTTTGAGAGCGCCCTCCCCGGCGAAACTCAAAGGCCCCTTCGACTGGGGCGTTCTCTGGAAAAGCGAACGTCACTCCCTTTGGGTCACCCTCATCGGGACTTTGCTCTTGCTTTCCCGACGCTGGTGGTAGGGCAGACCTTTCGCTTTTATGGGCACCGGCCTACACAAAGAACACCCTCGTCCGGAACGAAGGGACAACAGCCGCTTTCTGGAACTCCAGGGTGACCGCCGCAAGAAGGCCGATGCCTCTTATACCTCCCGGGTCAGGATCCCTAAAATCTCGTTATTTGTTCCCCGTAGAGGTTTTGCCATAGATTGTTATAGATCTCGCCCTTGGGTACTTCCTTTGTAGCGAAGCCCTCAGCTATCGCGGCCTGCCCGACGGCCTCGGCGACCCTCGGCGCAGTCTCGTCGCAGAAAATGTCGGGAATTATTTTTCCCGGGCCCAGCCTGCGCCTGTCCACCACGTCGGCCAGCGCCCGGGCCGCTGCCAGGAGCATCGTGTGGTTGAGCACCGTTGCCCGTACGTCGAGGAGCCCTCGCATTATCCCCGGCGTGGACAGGGAGTTGGGCATGGCGTTCTGGTAACCGGGTCCTCCAGTCGCGACGATGGCGGCCCCCGCTGCGATCGCCTCTTCTGGAAGGATCTCGGGTTCCGGTAGCGCCATGGCCAGGATCACAGGGTCACCGGACATGAGCCTGATGTTTCCCGGAGGAAGGACGCCTCCCTTGGAGAGCCCGACGAAAATGTTGGCCCCTTCCATGGCCTTATCGAGCCCCCCGGTTATCTTCCCGGGGTTCGTGATCTCCGCGAGTTCTTCCTGGGTGTGATTCATCCTTGGGTTGTCCTCGCCCAGGATCCCGGCGCTGTTCAGCACAACAATATCCTTAGCGCCGGTCTTGAGGAGCAGCTCCGCCGTGGCGATCCCCGCGGAACCGGCACCGTTGATCACGATCTTCATGTCCTCGAGTTTCCTTCCCTGGACCTCGAGAGCGTTGTAGATCCCGGCCAGTACAATGACCGCCGTCCCGTGTTGGTCATCGCAGAGGACGGGGATGTTTATCCTGTTCCTCAGTTCACGGACGATGGTGAACGCCTTGGGGCTCGAGATATCCTCGATATTGATCCCCCCCAGGGTAGGGGCGAGGAGGGCGCAGAAGTGAAGGATATCTTCCGTGTCCTGGGAGCCCACGCACAGGGGGTAGGCATTCACATCGCCGAAAAGCTTGAAAAGCAGGCATTTCCCCTCAATGACCGGAAGGGCCGCGTAGGGCCCCACATTTCCCAACCCCAGGACGGCGCTTCCATCGGTTACGACGGCGATCCGGTTGCCCCTCCCGGTGTATTCAAAGCTCATGCCCTCGTCCTGCTGGATGGCAAGGGCGGGGGGCACACTTCCTGGGATATAGGCAAGGGCCATTTCCTCCTCGTTATGGATGTTGATGGTAGGGTAGATCTTTATCTTCCCCCTTGCCTTTCTGTGCAGTTCGATCGCTCTTGTCCTGTCTATCGGCATTGGTTCCCCTCCCCGAACTTTGATGACCCTCGACCGATCAGGCCTTGAAAAAAGGAAGCATGGCTTTGAACTGTTCCGTACCCGCCCGCCGGATCAACTGGTAAGCCAAAGTCTCAACGGGCGCCACCAGCGCCCCGGCGGCGGTCATGGCCTCGCAAGCCATCCTGTGATGGTCCGGGTCGCGACTTGAGCAGGCATCGGCGGCCACGGCCACGGGATATCCCTGTGACAGCAGGTCCATCACGGTAGCGAGCACACAGATATGGCTCTCGACCCCGGATACTATAAGCTGGTCCCTTCGGTCGTCTCGAAAGTACTCATCAAAACCCTTTTCATCGCAGCAGGAAAAGTGGATCTTCTCGAAGGACAAGGCAACGGGGGGTATCTTCCCCATAAGCGGCGGGACGGTTTTTCCGAGCCCTCTGGGATAGTGTTCGGTGAACTTTATTGGAACGCCCATGGTCCTGGCGGCCTCGATGAGAATACCTGCGTTCCGGATAGTCTTTTCCCGGTCAAAAACGGCCTGCAGCATTTTGTCCTGGAGGTCGATCAAGAGCAACTGAGTCCTTTCCGATTCGATCCTGAAAGGTAGCATGGGAACCCACCCCGTTTCCTTCATTATTCCCGACCTTGGGGTTATTATAGGCCAAAGATAACCTGAATAAGTCCGTGCCGGTTTACTCAAAATGTGATATGCTCTGAAAACTTGAGAGCCCGGGGGAGGTGTGTTTCATGGGCGGCAGTATTGACAGAAGGAGCAACGAAGGGGAGGGGTTTGATCCCGGTGGGGAATGGACGGTCGGTGATATCCTTAGGGCCATGGCCGGTGGAGATATCCCCCGTTACGTGGAAAGGCTCGCTTCCCAGGTCCAGGAATGGATGATCTCGGCCCTTTCCGGGGAGGGAGAGCTCTTGACCGAAGATTACCTGTTCGGCTTTGGGGACAGGAAGCAAGGAGACCCTGAAGCACTGATCTCCCAGCTCGAATGGGTGGAGGAGTTCGCCGATATCCTTCCCGCCTCGAGTGAACCCGCGGGACACGAGGAAGCCGTCGCTCTTTGCTTCGGCCCCGTCGATTTCGACGAGGGTATGCGCATGGCCATAGATTACGCCGCTCTCTTCGGCAGGGACCATTGCCGGCGGGTCTGGATGCTCAGCGACAGTTGGGTGATAGGGGAAGTGGTCCGGTACGTGCAGCATTTCAAGGCACTATCTTCACAGGGGGTGGAATTGAGGTTCATCATGGTGACCCCCTGGGGTTGGACCGAGATCCCCATCGCCCTCGAGACGGGCGACAACGACAGGCTTCACTGGGAAGCGAGGTCGGCCAGGCAGGATCACAACAACAACCCCATGAAGCCCAAGAAGCGAGACGACCCGAACCAGAAGTAACGGCTGGTTCCGCCCGGAATAAAAAAGGGGGCAGGCCTTGAGGTCTGCCCCCTTTTCGTCGCTTCAACCGCCACTTATCATATGGATGATCTGGATGTTGGAACCATCGGGTACAGTGGCATCGTCAAACCTGTCCCTCGGAACGGGAACATGGTCGACCCAGACCGCGAGGAGGGGGAAAACGTACCTCTTCCCGTCAATGATATCCCTGACGGTCATACCCTCTTCCCATTCCATAGGTTCACCGTTGACGACGATCATGATGCGGGATTTACCACTGGTCCTCCGGCCTGGCGTATTTTTCAACCGTCGCTACGACCTCCGGCAGGTCCATCCCGAGCGATTTCAGTTTCTTGACTGTAGGGATACCGTTTTTATCCCAACCGCGCCGCTTGTAAACGGCACTCACCAGTTCTTCCCATTGTTCCCGGCGTTTCTTGAGAAGCCGGTCGCACTTCTCCTGGGAGGAGAGGCCGGCGGGATCGATGCCTGTCGCTTTCAGTTCGTTGTCGTAGTACTCTTCCCTTGCCTCCCACTCGTCGGCCCAGACCGGCCCCAGGGCCCTGTCGGGGATATTGTGGTATTTCCTGGTACCCTTGCCGAGCCTCAGCTGGAACACCCTCTGGAAGTTGTAAACACGCTCGGACTGGAGGACAAGCTCCTCCTTGTCAATATTCTTCCCCGTTACGGCGTTGAAAACCTCGACGTAGTTCTGGACATGTTCGGGTACTTTCGCGGCCTCCTGGGGAGGGTAGCTGGTGGCGTTGTCGGCGGGTTCGATATCGTTCCAGGGCAGCTTGCAAACACCGGTCAGGGAGAACCACGTCCTGAAGTTGGGGAAATAGTGGAGGGCTTCAGCCTTGTCCTCGAAGGTCGGCAACTGCTTGTTAACCCTATCCATGAATATCAGCCACGCCTCGTCGTGCTGGGGTCCCTTCAGGGTCAGGAAGTAGCCGCCCCACTGGGCGATGGACTCCTTAGGCACGTACTCAGAGACCTCGATCCCCTGGCCCTCCATGCCGATCCTTTCCATGACATCACGGTCGGCGCCGAAATGATCGGCGAAGAGATCCTTCATCCTGTGGATACCCTTGCCCACCATGAGGGCGAACTCGTCCTTGCCCTCGCCGAGACGGTGGAGCAGTTCCAATATGTCTGCCTTGTTGCCGAAGCGCAGGTCGAGGCCGTTGGTGTGCTCCTTGTTGATAAGCCCCAGTTCGAAACATTCACAGACGAAAGCGATGCCCGTCCCAAGGGATATGGTGTCGAGGCCGTAATGGTCGGCGTAGAAGTTGACCTCGGTGGTCCAAACCGGGTCAAAGACCCCCACGTTGGGACCCATGCCGGCGGCGGTCTCGTATTCGGGGCCGTCAACGGTGATCTTTCTGCCTTCCCATGGGCCCGTTTTCAGGGTAAAGCCGTCGACCGCCTTTGCGCAGGCCATGGTGCAGCCGTACCAGCAGCCGTCGGCGATGCCCTGGGTGAACATCTTTTCATATACCGTCGAATGGATCTTGTCCGCGTCGAGGTGCTGACCGAATTTGTAGTTCATGGTGGGGAGAAGGTGATACTCGTTCATTATCTCGTTGAGGTGTGATGTTCCCGCCGTGCGCATTCGGCACTGTTGGGAGTCGAGGGTGAGGATTTCTTTGTGGAGTTTCGCGCCCAGCCTGGTCAGGGTGTCCAGGTCGGCAGGGTTATTGGCGGTGCCGGTCAGGTCGTGGGTCTTGACCACAAGAGCGGCGATCTTTTTATCGCGGAGGATGGTCCCGCCGCCACCGCGGCCGGCCTGTTTCAGCCGGGGCAGTTTGCGGTGGCTGTCCCAGAAGCTGCTATTGAGGCAGCCCCAGTAGGAAGTCTCGGCTCCCTTCCCCGCCGTGACCACGGAAACGAAACGACGATCGTTGATGTCCCCCGGCTTTCCGAAGTATTCATGAAGGGCCTCGGTCACCGTGTAAGCGTTAACGTCCTCGAAGGGAGACTCAAGGATCTGGACCTTCTTTTCGTCGGCGTCGACCAGGACGATGACGTCCTTTTCGGCCTTACCCTGCACCTCGATGGCGTCGAAACCCGCGAACTTAAGAAGAGGACCGAAGTGTCCACCCGCGTTGCTGTCATAGGTCTGATCCGTCAGCGGGGAAACGAATACAGCGTAAAACTTCCCCATCCCTGGGTACTGGGTGACTCCGCAGAGAGGACCCCCGGAGATGACGATCTCGTTTTCCGGGTCGTCCCACCGGGTGGTGTCCTTGACGGAATCCCAGAGAAGCTTCAGGCCAAAACCCCTTCCTCCGGTGAATTTCTCCTTCATTTCCTCGGAGACGTCCTTTGACTGGAATGTCTTGTCTCCCACGTTGACCTTCAGGGTCTTGCCGGTGTACCCCCTGAAGGGATTCGCCGGGACGTAAGTCCATTCGGCGAGGACTTTCATTTTCTCCATCGTACGATCCCCCCTTGAAAAATTGGATGAACTGTGTCAACGCCCATCACCGGACAGGCGGCTCTCCATTGTACGCAAAACCAGTTTCAACATTAATGATAACATGTTTGTGCAAGGAGTATCAATTTACCAGGAACTAGGCTGTAGGACCCCTCTCGTTGACGGGCCCAAGGAGATAATGCTACAATGCCCGACGTCCGGGGCGTAGCGCAGCCTGGTTAGCGCGCCTGCTTCGGGAGCAGGAGGTCGGAGGTTCAAATCCTCTCGCCCCGACCAGAAGAGGGAAACGGGACCCCGCTCTTTTGGGGTCCCTTTTTTCTTGGGGGGCCTTTTGAAGCACAAAAAGTCTGACGAAAGTTGACTATTGTCTAAGCTATCCCTATAATTACAGTCACGAGGGAGAGAAATGGAAAGTTCGGTCGTAGCGAGAAATCGAAAGGCCCGGCACGATTATTTTATTATCGAAACCGTCGAAGCCGGGATGGTCCTCACCGGGACGGAAATAAAATCGATCAGGTCCGGGAAGATAAATCTGAAGGATGGATACGCGAAGGTTCAGGGTTCCGAGGTGTGGCTCTACAACGTCCATATTTCTCCCTTTGAGCAGGGCACCTATTACAACCATGAGCCGCTGCGGCCGCGGAAGCTCCTCCTGAACGCCGGTGAGATAAGGCGCCTTGGCTCGAAGACCAGGGAAAAGGGCCTGACCCTTGTTCCCTTGACGGTTTACCTCAAGCAGAACCGTTGGGCCAAGGTAGAACTGGCCTTGGTCAAAGGAAAGACGGGTTCCGACAAGCGGGAAACGATCGCCGAGAGAGATGCCAGGAGGGACATCGAAAAGGCCGTCAAGGAAAGACGGAAACGAGAAGTTTGACAATTGAATATGGGGGCGACAGGTTTCGACGGCAGGATGGAGGGTTACGGGCAGCGTGCCGAGTTGCCGGAACTCGTAAAACACGGCGCAAACAATAATTGCCAACGATAATTACGCACTGGCCGCTTAAATAGCGTCCACGTCCCTGGGGGTTTCCGTCGCCAGGACTCCCTGCGGACGTCACCTATGGCGACTGCCCCTCGCGTGATGCTCTCGAACGCGAGGTCAAGCCCAAGAGGGCTGGGGTGAGGGCATCCCGTCTCCGGGAGGCCTGAACCGACATAAAAACGGAGACTGCGCACGGAGAAACTCGTAGTCGGCCTCTGTCGGACCGGGGTTCGATTCCCCGCGCCTCCACCATATGATAAAGAGCAGTCCCGATGGGAAAAGTCTGGGACTGCTTTTTTGTACTCTTCGCCCTGGATCCCTTCGCATTCACAGCGGACCTCCGGGTTGCCTTCGAAATGACGATTTTGTGCGACCTTTCCAAATCCCCGATGGCTCAAAAAACGCAAATCCGGCAGAGGGATGCCTGCCCCTCGAGTTGAATATCCCGTGGATCGCAAAAGTTTTTTTCCTAAAAGGTGTCCTTCGCGGTTGACTTTAGGGTAATATAGGTACCGGGATACTGTATTCGACCAAGAGCCTTTCAAGGGAGGGAATTGAGAGATGTTTTGTTTTCAGTGCCAGGAGACCGCCAAAAACCAGGGTTGCACCGTAAGGGGGGTATGCGGAAAGCCGGAAAACACCGCTGACCTCCAGGACCTTTTGATTTACCTATGCAAGGGCATATCCGTCTACGGGGAAAAACTCAAGGAAAAGGGAGTAGTGGATAGGGAAGCCGGGCGATTCATCGCGAAGGCTCTTTTCGTCACAATAACCAACGCGGCCTGGGACGACGATTCAATCATTGACTGGATCAGGGAAGGCTTCAAGGTCAGGGGTTCCGTGGCGAAAAAGGCCGGTGACACGGCAGGGCCGCTTCCCGATTGCGCCACCTGGAAGGCCGACAGTCGAGAGGATATTACGGCCAAGGCCCTTTCCGACGAAGTGCGCATCACCGTCGCCAAAGACGAGGATGTCCGTTCCCTGAGGGAACTGCTCATCATCGGGAGCAAGGGAATAGCCGCCTATGCGGAGCACGCCGAGGTCCTCGGTTTCGAAAAGGACGAGATCTACGGATTCCTCATGGAAGGCCTGGCCTCGACCACGAAGGACCTTTCCGTTGACGAAATGGTCGGCCTGGTGATGAAGGCGGGGGAGACGGCCGTCAACACCATGGCCCTTCTAGATGAGGCCAACACCACCACCTATGGCAACCCGGAAATTTCCGAGGTCAACCTCGGAGTCAGGAACAACCCCGGCATCCTGATTTCGGGGCACGATCTCAAAGACATGGAGGAACTCCTGGAGCAGACCAAGGGGACGGGAGTGGACGTGTACACCCACGGCGAGATGCTTCCCGCCAACTACTATCCCGCTTTCAAGAAACACGATCATTTCGTGGGCAATTACGGCGGTTCCTGGTGGCATCAAAACGAGGAGTTCGAGTCCTTCAACGGCCCGATCCTACTCACGACCAACTGCCTGATACCCCTTAAAAAGGAAAACACCTACCTGGACAGGCTTTTCACCACCGGAGTGGTCAGCTATCCTGGCGCCGAGCACATCCCGGCTAGGCCCAGGGGTGGTAAAAAAGACTTCTCCGGCATAGTGGAGTCGGCGAAAAAGTGTGCGTCTCCGAAGGAGATCGAAAAGGGTAAGATCGTGGGCGGTTTTGCCCATGCCCAGGTCATGGCCCTGGCCGACCAGGTCGTCGAAGCGGTCAAGTCCGGGGCAATAAAACGCTTTGTGGTGATGGCCGGGTGTGACGGCCGGTTCAAGTCCAGGGATTATTACACCGAAGTGGCGAAAAATTTACCCAAGGACACGGTGATCCTGACCGCCGGTTGCGCCAAGTACCGCTACAACAAGCTTGATCTTGGCGATATAGGCGGCATCCCCAGGGTACTTGACGCGGGACAGTGCAACGATTCCTATTCCCTGGCGGTCATAGCTCTGAAATTGAAGGAAACCTTCGGGTTGGCCGATATCAACGAACTGCCCATTTCCTACGATATCGCGTGGTACGAGCAGAAAGCTGTCGCCGTCCTCCTTGCGCTGCTATCGCTGGGCGTCAAGGGGATAAGGCTCGGCCCGACATTGCCGGCTTTCCTATCTCCCAACGTGGCCAAGGTGCTGGTGGATAAATTTGACATCAAATCCATAGGCACCGTGGAGGACGATATCGCCGCGATGATGGCGGGCAAGTAGCATCGGTATTTTCATCCAGTGAGCGCGGCGCCCGACGCCGCGCTCACCGTCGAAGGTCATTCCCAAGGTTTTTCATCCTGGCGGTCAGCGTGCCAGGGTTCGGACATAATGGCCTGCGATAGTGTATTATGCGAAAAGCATGACAGCTCACCCGGAATTCTTCTGTCCCTCCTTCCTTTGTGCCTTGGCGTGCGCAGAAAACCAAATTTACGCCCCGAGTTTCGGATCTTTGCTCGAAAGGGGAGATCACTGGATGAAACGTCTGTTTCTGTTGTCGGTCCTGGTAATTGTTATGCTGGGGGCCATTGCGGGGGGGTTAGCGGCCTCGGCTATGGAAAAGGAGGTCGTTTTCGGCGATCAGTCCTGGGACAGCATCCAGTTTCTGCACCGCGTGATGGGCTACATCCTGGAACACGGGTATGGTTTGAGGCCGGTCTATAATTTCTCCGAGACCATGCCTTCGTTGATAGGGCTGGAACGAGGCGACAACCATATTGTCCTCGAGGTGTGGGTTGAGGCGAGGCAGGAGTGGTGGGACAACGCCCGCCGAGAAGGCAAGGTGTTGGGTTTCGAAAAAGTCTTCCCCGACTCTCCCACTGGCCTTTACGTCCCTTCCTACCTGGTGAAGGGGGACCCGAAAAGGGGTATCGAACCCCTGGCCCCGGACCTGGTTTCGGTCTTTGACCTGCCCCGGTACCGCCACCTTTTCACCGACCCCGAGGACAAGAGCAAGGGGAGAGTCTACAATGCCGTCTCGGGATGGGCGGCCAGCGAGAGGTACATAAAGAAATTCGCTGGCTACACGGTTGACGGTAAGCCCTTGGAGCATTACTTCAATCTTTTCGACCCCGGTTCCCAGACGGCGCTCAACGCAGCAATAAGGGGGGCCCACGACAGGGGGTTGCCGATCGTGGCCTACTACTGGGAACCGACGCCCCTGCTGGGAGAACTGGATATGATCCTCCTCAAGGAACCCGAATATGATGAGAAGATCTTCGAAGAGACCTGCCTGTGCCAGAATCCTGCCTTCTCCGTAGAAAAGGCCGCTAATGCCAAATGGGTCCAGGAACATGCCGAGGTCATACCGCTACTTGAAAATTTTCACATCAGCCTGGAAAAGACCAACGAGGTCCTGGCCTGGATGGAAGCCCATGAAAACGACCCGCAGAAGGCGGCCCTCTGGTTTCTAAAGAACAACGTTGCTTTCTGGCATTCATGGATCGATGACCCGAAAGTATTGCTGAAGGTAGATAAGGCCCTGGAAAAAGAAAAGAGCCCGTAAAGGCAAATCGGCGGGCCCAGGTTTTTCAAAAGGATCACACGGACAAGAAGCGGGACAGCCCGATACTTACAGGCTGTCCCGCTTCTTGTAAAAGGTTATTCCCTTTCAGGCGGTTTTTCCGTCGTCCTGCGGGATCTTCCATTTCCTCATCTCCAGCCTGAGCATCGACAGGGCCAGGAGAAAACCGCTCAAGTCCATCGCGGGAAAGGCCAGCCAAACCCCGTCAGTGCCCAACAAATGGGGGAGGATCAGCAGCATGGGAAAACAAAAGACGATATGGCGCAGGACCTGCAGGATAAAGGTCGCCCTGGCCCTGCCCAGTGCCTGGAAGGTGTAGCTTGTAACGATGTATAAAGACATCAGCGGCAGCAGTATGTAACCAAGCCGCAAGCCCCTTACCGCTATGGCGCCCAGTTCCGCGTCTCCTCTGGAAAAAAGGTTCACCAGGAGAACCGGGAACAACTGAACGATCACCCAGAAAAGGGTGAAGATCCCGGCGGCCGCGATAATGGCCAGCTTCACGATTCCCCTTACCCTGTCAATTTCCCCCGCGCCGTAGTTGAATCCCACCAACGGCTGGACCCCCTCGCCGATTCCAAGAGCGGGAAGATAAAAGAGGGAATCAAGGCTGAAAAAGATCCCCACCGCCGAAATGGCCAGGTCTCCCCCCAGGCGTCCCATTATCCTGTTTATGATTATCAGCAGTGCCACAAAGGAGACCTCGAGCAAACCCGGGGATATTCCTATGGCCAGGGCGGGCAGTATGACCCTCCTCCTCGGAAGCAGGAAGGCCCGCCGGATCTTGAGGCTACTGTAGCGTCGGTAGAAAGCTATAACCCAGCCCAGGGCCACGACCTGGGCGAGGGTGGTTCCCCAGGCAGCTCCTTTGACACCCCACCCCAGGATCGCTATGAAGAGCCAATCGAGAAACAGGTTGGTCAGGGTGCCTACCAGCATGGTGCCCATGGCCCACCGGGGGGCGCCTTCGGCCCTCATCAGTCCGTTCATTGAAAAGGTCATTATCAGGAAAGGCATTCCCAATGCTACTATCTGCAGGTAGTCCAGGGCGGGTCCTATCACCAGGTCGCTGGCGCCGAAGAGGCGAAGCATGGGGTTCCCGCAGCAGAACCCCGCCAGCAGGAGTAAAAAACCTCCGGCGAGGGCCATCAAAAAGGCGTTCGCCAGAACCTCTTCTGCCCGGTCCTTGTCGCCGCGGCCCAGGTTTCTCGAGACGATGGATGAAGAGCCCACCGTTATCAGGATCCCGACGGTGATGGCAAGTCCGAAATAGGGGAAGGCCACGGTGACAGCCGCCAGTCCCTGGGAACCCACTATTCGACCGATGAACATCCGGTCGACGATGTTGTACAAGGCGTTGGAGAGCAAGCCGACTATGGCCGGCATGGAGAAACGAAAGAGAAGACTGCCGATGGGGTCGCGCCCCATCACGTCCGTGCGTGTATCGTAAGACAAGTTCTCACTCCTCGCGGATGCCTCTTGCTTGAAACCCGGGGAGGGGTTGAAGGATGGCGCCGTCTCCACGGGGTTGTCCAAGGGAGAAAAGAGCCAGGGAGCCGCCGATGCTATTCAGCCCTGGTTGACCTAGGGCCATCATGGTGTCGGCCGTTTCCCCGGGCCGCGAGATATAGTACTCGCACGACCCTGTTTTTGACAAGGACGCCTTGTCAAAAACGAGGAGTGGAATGGCGAGGGATACCGGATTTTTCTTTTACTGAAACCCCGATCCCTCCTTTTATTGCACTCCCTTCGGGGAGTAACCCTATTCTTTGCGATTTCGCCCGGCAATTTCCGGGATTACACCTTCAGACCTTTTTGATTCAAGGTTTTACCGTCTCCAGCGGAAACAGGGTTCACTGGCCCCGTAGAAAGCAGCTTTTTCTCCCTTCATGAAGGCCCAGTTCTGGTTGCCGTAGTCGAAGTGCCACCACTCATCGGGAAAGTTGGTGAATCCCACCTTGGTCATGGCCCTGAAAAGCATTCGGCGGTTGTCCAGCGCCTCGAGGGCCTTTCCCGGGATCGCCTCACCCGACGACACTTTCTTTTCATAATAGACCGTCTCGGACCTGTTGGTGGTTTCGTCGAAATCCGAACCCATGAAGAGGCAGAGGCCCTTATCGTCGGCTATGGTGATGTCTATGGCCCCGCCCGTCAAATGGGGCGAAGGACGTTCAATCCGGGTGGAGGGGAAGGCCACGAAGCGGGACGCCAGGATGCCTATTTCATCGTTGCCCTTGAAGGGCATCGTCTCCCTGAGTTCTTCGCAATACCTGTCGAAAAGGGCGGATTGCAATGAAACGGGACGCCATCCATCGAGAAGCACCAGTCTGAATCCGGGCGGTAGCAGGTCGGCCGCTTCCAAAAGCAACAAAAGGACACCTCGCCGGACGTAACATTCCGGCAGGGCTCCTTCGATGCCGTTCAGGAAGTATATGGGATGTACCAGGAGTTTATCCGGTACCAGGCTGGCGGGGACCAGTTCCTCCCTGCAATCTTCTATCGGCAAGGCCTGTGCTTTTCCCCAGTCGAAGAGCCTGTCCTGGACAATGGGCGGCCATTTTTTTGTGGTTTCCATTTTGGTCACCTCCTTGGGGTTCTCTAGAGTTTCATGATCCCCGGGATCAAGGTGGTCAGGAAGGGGAAGGTTATGACCACCATCAAAACGATGAGAGCCACGCCTATGAAAGGCCAGATGTGGACGAAAACGTCGGTAAGCTTCACCTTCCCGACCGCCGCCACGACATAGTTGCAGGCGCCCATGGGGGGCGTGATAAGAGCTATGGTCACGTTCAATGTCATCACCACGCCGAACTGAAAGGGGTCGATACCGGCTTTCATGGCGATGGGCGTGAAAATGGGGGTAAGAAGGGTAAGAGTGGATACTTCCTCCATGAACATCCCGATGGGGAATATCACCGCGCTCAGCACCACCATGAGGAGCCAGGGTTTGTCCACAAGGCCGGCTTGAAGCACCAGGGTGGCGAAGCGCTGGGGGATCTGTTCCCATTTCAGCAGCCAGCCTATAACCGTAGCGGCTCCCATGATGAGGAATATAGAACTGGTAAGACGGACCGTTTCGTAAAGGGATTCGCCAAGGACTTTCCACGTCAGTTGCCTGGTATAAAAAACACCCGTCGCAAGGCAGTAGGCCACCGCCAGGGCCCCGGATTCCGTCGGCGTCACTATCCCGGTGATGATCCCTCCGAGGATGATCACCGGGGCGAGAAGGGCCACCATCGATCTGGCCAGGATCTCCTTTTTTCGTTTGCGAACATCGGCGAAGTCGGCGACGGGGACGTGATACTTCCGGGAATAAAAATAGTTCATGATCATGAAGGCTCCTCCGAGGACCAACCCAGGGAGTATTCCCGCGGCGAAAAGTCCCCCGATGGACGTGTTGGTCATGGTGGCGTAAATGATCATGAAGATGCTCGGGGGTATGATCGGCCCGATAAGGGCGCTTCCCGCGGTGAGACCTGCCGAATAGGCGGGGGAGAAGCCATCTTTGACCATGGCGGGAATAAGGATCGAACCCAGGGCCGAAGCGTCGGCCACGGCGGAACCGTTAACCCCCGCGAGGATGATGCTTCCCACCACGTTTACATAACCAAGTCCACCCCGTACGGAGCCGACCAGGAGGCGACAGAAGTCGAGCAGGCGGTCTGTCAGCCCCGATCGGTTCATCAGGATCCCGGCCAGGATGAAGAAGGGAATGGCCATGAGGGTGAAGGAATCCATCCCACCGAAAAACTGCTGGCTCATCACTCTCAACAGGGAGAGGTCACCCAGGATCAATATCCCCACCAGGGCCGCCGAAAGAAGGGACAAGAAGAGAGGTAATCCCAGGACCATCAGTACGAGAAAGACAATCAGCATAAAAAAGCCCAAGTCAATTCCCCCTTTCCCTGAGGTGGAGGAGTACCGTCCCGGCCAGGAGCAGGGCGAAACCCGCAGGCAATGCCAAAAGGGGTATCGTTTTGGGGATATTCAGCGCCAGGGTTCTCATGTACCAGATCCTTGTCGCGTTTACCCAGCCGAGGTAGATCATCAGCAAAATGATGACCGTTGAAAGATAGAATTTGCCCTGCTTAATCAGTCGCTGAAAAAAGAGAGGAAGATGGGGGACCACGAAATCCACCGCCATGTGGTCCCCCTTTATGGCAGCTCCGAGGGCGCCGAGCATCACTATCCAGACCAGGGAGAAACGGGCCACCTCCTCGGTCCAGATCAGGGAACTTTTCAGGATGTAGCGGCAGAAGACCCCCAGGAGAATATCGCTCACGTTGACGGCGAGCATGAAGCAGGCCGCCCATGCGCCGAAAAGCTCGAGCCTGTAAATCCATTTCGAGAGTCCCCTTTTCCCGGGGGTGACCGAAGTTGCCATGGTGGACCTACTTCGCCTTTTCGTTGGCGTTCCTTGCGCACTCGAGGGCCAGGTTCAGCCAGTCCTGGCCCACCTTCGTCTTCAGCCACTCCACGTAGGCCGGCTGCCCCGCTTTGCGGAAGGATTCCATCTCCTCATGGTCAGGAGAGTAGGCGGCCATGCCTTTCTCCGTCAGGAAGTCGATATCCTTCCTATCGGCCTCCTGCATGGCCTGCCTGTTCAGCGAATTGGCTTTCTTCGCGGCTTCGATGACGACCGCCCTTTGCTCGGCGGGAAGCGAGTCGAGGAGGTCGCCGTTGATCACGAGGAACTGGTCGGAGTACTGGATGTTGGCGAGGGTGAGGTACTTCTGAACTTCGTAAAGGCTGCCTATTTTGATGTACATGGCGGGGTTCATCTGTCCATCGACGACGCCCGACTTCAGGGCCATGTAGAGCTCGGTCCAGGGGATGGGGGTACCGCTGGCGCCGAAGGATTCAAAGAGGATAACCTGTCCCTCGTCCATCCCGCGAAAACGAAGTCCCTTGAAGTCTTCGGCGGTCCTGATCTGCCTCTTGTCGTTGGTAAAGGCCAGGAATCCTCCCTCCTCGACGGCTTCCAACAAGTAGGCGCCGGTGCGCTGGCGAAACTCCTCCTTCACCCTGTTCCAGTAGCGGCTCTCGTCGAAGAAAATGTGAGCGGCATCGTAACTGTCGAACATGAAGGGCACGGCCGATGCGTAAATCTCGGGAAAAACCGGTGCCACCCCGGCGAAGGACGCGACATTGATGATCGACTGGTTCATCCCTTGTTTGACGAGGAGTTCCATCCGCTCCTCCTCGTTGCCAAGCTGGCTGTCGGGGAAGAGCTTGATCGTCACAGCCCCCCCGGTGCCTTCTTCGACAAACCGCTTAAAATTGATGGCATAAAGGTGGACGGCGTTGTTCTCCACGTCGGCGGGGCCATTGTAGGACATCTTAACCTCCATGGCAGCCAGGGACGCCGACCCCAAAAAGGCGACACATAACACCGCCAGCAGGGTCGCAGTGATCAACCTTCCTAGTCTCATGGTGAAACCTCCCTCTTTAAAATCTCGACCAGGCGCCTCCGTGGGAAAAGGATGGCGGTTCAACTCAAGGCACCCTGGTAAACAAATGATACCAAAAAAGGGGACGACCTCCTAAAAAGATGTTGGCTTTCCAGGAGCGCCCGGGCAGAGACAGGGCAGATGTTCCCGAAAGGGTCTACCCCTGTGGCCCTGGTTTTGTTCTTCACGCCCAGCTCTGGCCCCTTAATCCCTGTTCGTATATATTTGAAACACCCAGGTACTAGATCGAGACAGAAAAAGGCCTAAAATATTCTCGAAAAGGTTGTGAGACCCGTGGCGAAAGTGACCATCCAGCAACTGCAGAAGATGAAGGAGGCAGGTGAGAAGATCTCCATGGTGACGGCCTACGATTATTCCCAGGCCGTCCTGGTGGAGAAAGCCGGCATTGAGGTGATCCTGGTGGGCGATTCTCTCGCCATGACCACCCTGGGCCACGAAGGGACGACGGCCCTAACCACCGATGAAATGATCGCCCATATCAGGCCCGTAGTGAAGGGGGCGCCTTCCCCCCTGGTCATAGGGGATCTCGTTTTCGGCTCCTACAACGAGAGTCTTTCCCAGGCAGTCCATTCATCCACCCGCCTCATCAAAGAGGGCGGGTGCGATGCCGTAAAACTCGAGGGCGCGCACACCGACGTTATCAAGGCCATCGTTGATGGAGGTATAGCCGTCCAGGGGCACCTGGGGCTCACACCCCAGACCGCCGTCCTCCTGGGAGGGTTCAAGGTCCAGGGGAAGGGCAAAGAAGCCGGGCTCCAGTTGCTCGATGATGCGAAGAGGTTGGAGGAGGCGGGAGTTTTCTCCATCGTGCTGGAATGTGTCCCCGAAGAATTGGGGAGGGTCATGTCCGGCCTTGTGGATGTGCCGGTCATCGGCATTGGCGCAGGCAGGTATTGCGACGGGCAGGTTCTGGTGCTGCACGACATGATGGGGCTTTTCGACCGGTTCACGCCCAGGTTCGTCAAGCAGTACAGGCAGATAGGGAAAGAAATGGTGGAGGCCTTCATGGAATTCAAGGCGGAAATAAGGAACGGTTCCTTCCCGTCGGAAGAGAACGTATTCACTGGATTCTCCAGGGAAGAGGCCGATGCCCTTTTCGAGGAACTCAAGTCCCACGGGGTGCATCAGGACCGTTGACCGAAAGGAGCCTGGGAGTTGGCAATGCCCAGGTGTCCTTCGCGGTGGCCGGTTTTTTCGAGGTCTGGCCCGGGAAGGCGGGTCAAGGTTGTGTCGAGCCCTATCCCAGTAATATTCCCCAGTCATTCATCTTCTGGGCAAGGCTTTTCGAGGCGTAGGCCGGGCTGGTCGATGGAAGTGTCTGTCTGCGCAAGGCCCTTTTGTCGGCGTCCAGGTCAGGCAGGACGAAGCGTTCATATAGTTCCGCAGCCTTGCGGCCGTTGAAAAAGATCGCCGTGACCGTCGGATGGTCTTGAAAAAACCGTCCAAAGTCGTTTGGGATGACTCCGTCAGCGATGATCGCGCCGTCCATGCTTCCGGGCCTCTCGCAGTAGAGCAGGACGTCCCACAAGGCAACCCTCGCGCCGCGGAGCCTTTCAAGCCTGTCTTCATAAGGGAGTTCCGGTCCGGCTTTGAAGAGTCCGCCCATGATCGTCCAGAAAGCGTTCCTGGGGTGAGCGTAATATTGCCTCTCCTGGAGCGACCGTTTCCCCGGGAAACTGCCCAGGATGAGCAAAAGCGGTCCCGGCCCGGACACAAAGGGGAAACCTCTCTGTTCTGCCAACGATCCATCACTCCCGTACCTTTATAATAAGGATGACGCAAGCAAAAGGCAAAAGCATTTCAAACCTACTGAAGAGGGTACGACACTTTGAGAGAATACTTCCGACTTGACCTTTTAGCCGTCCTCACGGCGGGCGTCCTCTGGGGCACCCTGAGCCCCGCTGGTAAACAGCTGAGCCTTTTGGGCGCCGACATGCTCACTGTGGCGGTCTTGAGGGCGGCTTTCATGGCCGGGGGAGTGGCTCTTTTCCTCCTGGCACGCATGCCGCACCGCTTCCGAATCGGAGGCCGCCAACTACTACAGGTCGCGATCCTTGCCGGACCCTGCATGGTGGGCATCTACGCCGGGTTCTTCTTCGCGCTTCATCACCTCTCGGTGCCGGTCACAATTGTCATTTTCTTCACCCATCCCCTGCTCACGACCATCGGTTCGCTGGTGATAACGAAGGAGCTCCCCGATCGCCGCCAGGTCGCCGGGGCGTTGCTTACTTTCGTGGGTGTGGCGGTAGGGGTGCTTTCATCGGAGGGGTCCCTTTCGGGAGGGATAGACCCCGTTGGTATCGCCTGGTGTCTTTTCGCCGCCCTAGGCATGTCCTTGTATTCGCTTTTTGGAAGACTTTCAGCCCAGACTGGATTCATACCCCAAGCCACGCTGTTTTTCTATTTGCAGTTTTTTGGCCTGGGCTGGCTCTTCCTGCTCAAGACAATCACCGCCGGGTGGGGCGATCTTCCCTCGATCACCACGGCACAACTGTTATGGATCATGTACGTTGGGCTTGGTGGAGGCATGCTGGGCTACAGTATCTATTTTTACGGCCTCAGGACCTTGCCGGCGTCGACGGCGAGCATTGTCTCATCCATAGAGATAGTAACGGCTTTCACCCTTTCGGCCGTCCTGTTGGGTCAACCCCCGGCCTCCAGGGAGGTAGTGGGGGCGGCTCTCATCGTTCTGGCGATAGTCCTCGTGAGCCGAGGTGGCACCGAACCCTTAAGAATAAAATCCTAAAAATCAGCAGATCTCGAGAGGAGGTTGGATCCTATGTTCAAAGAGTTCAAGGAATTCGCGATGCGGGGAAACGTGGTCGACATGGCCGTGGGTATCATAATAGGCGGAGCCTTCGGCACGATCGTTATGAGCCTTGTCACCGATATACTCATGCCTCCCATAGGCCTTATCCTTGGCGGTGTCGACTTCACTGATCTATTCCTTACACTTAAGGAAGGGGCCTCGCCTGGTCCCTACGCGACGCTGGTGAGCGCTCAGGAGGCCGGCGCGGTGACGGTAGCTTACGGGGTTTTCCTAAACTCCGTGATCAGTTTCCTTATTATCGCCCTGTCGGTCTTCTTCCTTGTCAAAGGCGTCAACGCCATGAAGCGCCGGGAGGAGGAGCCATCCGTGGAGCCTACCACAAAGGATTGCCCCTACTGCCTTTCCACGGTGCCCCTCAAGGCGATCCGTTGTCCCTTCTGTACTTCCGAGCTCGCCTGAAGTGAGCGCGGGTCGCGGCGAGGGCGAGGTCGACGAAAAAAGGGGGCGCGGAGAAACCGCCCCCCCTTTTGTATATCTTGCCTTCTATGGGCTTGCTGCGACCATCCTTCGGACACTGAGGATCTTCAGGGCGATCAGCGCCGCGGTGATGAACAGGGCCGACGCCACCTTCAGACGATAATCGGGCATGAAGGCGGAAACAGCGGCGATAAACAGGACCGCCCTGACGGGGTAGCCCAATTTGTCGAACATCCACCCCTGCAAAGCGGCCGCCAGGCTGAAGACCCCGGCCAGGGATGCAACGACGATAATGGCGAGGGGGATCCAGGAAAAATTCTCCAGCAGGATCACCGGGGTGTAGATGAAGGTGTAAGGGATAAGATAGGCCACGAGGGCTATGCGGGTGGCCATGAAACCCGTCTCGGTGGGGTTGCCACCGGCTATCCCGGCGCCGGTGAAGGCCGCCAGGCAGACCGGCGGGGTCAGGTCGGCCATGATGCCGAAGTAGAAGACAAAAAGATGGGCCGCAAGGGGTAGTACCCCCATCTTGACCAGCGCGGGGGCGATCATCGTGCTTGTCACGATGTAGTTCGCCGTGGTGGGGAGCCCCATTCCGAGCACGAGGCAGGCCACCATGGAAAGGAGCAGCGTGGGGAAGAGCATACCCTTGGATATGTCGATAATGTTGTTGGAGATCGTCAGCCCCAATGCGGTTAACGATGAAGTCCCGACGATGAAGCCTACGAGCGCACAGGCTAGGGCCACGCCCAGGGCGCACCTTGCCCCCTCCTCGAGGGCGTCGCAGAGGTCACCGATCCCCATCCGGGTGTGCTTGCGGAGGAGGCTCACGGCAACGACGCTTACGATACCCCAGAACGCTGCCGCGAGGGGAGTGTACCTGTTCAGGAGCATGCCGATAATGACAAACAACGGAACGATCAGGTGACCGTCCTTTTTCAAGACCTGCTTCAACGAGGGGAGGAGCGCTTTGGAAAGCCCCCTGAGGTCCCTGTGCCTGGCCCTCAGGTGGACGGCAATAAAGAGGGCCACGTAGTAGAGCAGGGCCGGTATCGCGGCCCCGGCCGCGATTCTCAAGTATGAGACTCCTAGGAATTCGCTCATGATGAAGGCCCCGGCTCCCATGATGGGCGGCATTAACTGGCCCCCGGTGGAGGCGGCGGCCTCGACGGCCCCGGCGAACTCCGGTTTGTAGCCCACTTTTTTCATGAGCGGAATAGTGAAGGCTCCCGTGGTGGCCACGTTGGCCACGGAGGAGCCGCTGATGGTCCCCAGGAGGCCCGAGGCTACGACGGCTACCTTTGCGGGGCCACCGGGAGAGTGTCCCGCCATGGCCAGGGCGAGTTCGTTGAAGAACCTGGCTCCCCCGCTCTTGCCCAGAAAGGCTCCGAAAAGGATGAACATGAACACGAAAGTGCTGGAGACCCCGAGGGCGACGCCGAAGATGCCCTCCTGGGTCAGGTACATGTGCTGGATGATCCGGTTGATCGAGTATCCCCTGTGCATGAACATGAAGGGCATGAAGCGTCCGAAATAGCAGTACAGGAGGAAAAAGATGCCCAGGAAGGGAAGGACCTTCCCAGCCACCCTCCTGCCGGCCTCCAGGATCATCACCATGGTGATGATGCCGAGCCAGACTTCATGGGGCTGAACCTGGGCCCCCCTCCGGGCTATCTCGTTGAAGAAGAATATGATGTATCCCGTCCCCACACCGGCCGTCGCCGCCAGGATCCAGTCAAACCAGGGGATCTTGGTCTTGTCCTCGCCCTCGCGGCCCGGGTAGAGGAGAAAGACGGCCACGACCGCGAAGGTAAGGTGGACGGCGCGGTGGATCGAAGTGGGTAAGAGGCCTATCCCGGAGGTGTAAAGATGGAAAAGGGACATGGCGATCAACCAGGCCGAGACGATCATCTTCGACAAACCGACGGGCCGGCGAAAGCGGCTCTCGATGTCGTACTTCTCGACTATGCTCTGGAGGTCTTCCTCCTCGATCTGCTGCACTAGCGGTGTCTTGACGGTTTCGTCCTTTTCCATGTTAAACCCCATTCCTGATAGGGCCCGGGCCGACAACCGCTCCGGCCCGGGCCCTCAAATATTTTGTGGAAAACCTGAACCGGCCTTACATCACTTCATTGTAGTACCTCCTGGCTCCATAGTGCATCGGGATAAGTATGTACTGAATATTTTCGGGAGCCATGGTATCCATCATGGCACGTACCGCCAGGAGATCATCCCTATGCTCGAAAAGGGCCTTGGTCATCTGGTAGGCCAGGTCACCGTCGACATCCTTGTTGATGGCGAGGATGTTCCAGCTGGCGTAGGTCTTGACCTCGTTGGGCTGGTTGGAGTAGTAGTTGGCCGGGATGGTGAAGGGCACCCAGTAGGGTGTCTCGGCTATGACCTTGTCACGAATGTTATCGGGGACATCGATGAACTCGACAACCCCCAGGGTTGCGGCCTCAACAACACCCGCCATTCCGAGGGAACCCACCATCACGGCCGCGTCGATCCGTTTGTCGCTGAAGGCGGTCGCCGTATCGCCGACACCGAGGTTCTCGGCCTGGATGTCCTTGTCGGGGTCGATCCCTGCCAGCCTAAGCAGTTGACGGGCCGTTACTTCGGTCCCACTCGCGACAGCTCCGATGGAGACCCTCTTGCCCTTGAAGTCGAAGAGGGTTTTGATGCCGCTTCCCTTGGCTATCATGAGCTGGGTCGGTTCAGGATAGAGGGGGACAAGGGCCCTGATGTAGTCCTGGGGGTTGCCCTCGAATTTGTCCTTCCCCAGGTAGGCATAGTAATAAAGGCCGTCCATGAAGCCTGTCTCGGCCTCCCCACTGCCCATCAGCTGGATGTTGTTGACGGTGCCGCCGGTGGACTGGGCGCTGGCCTTGATGCCTTCGATGTGGTCGTTCCAGATCTTGGCCATCGCCGCACCAAGGGGATAGTAGGAGCCTCCTGTGCTTCCCGTGGCGATGTTGATGAACGTCACGGCCGAGGCAGCTCCCGCCACAAGGCCCGCCATCACCATCACAAGGACAAGGATTCTAAAGCCTTTTCCCATTTCCGAGAAACCTCCTTAAGGAAAGTCACCTCGTGAGGAAAGGTGCAGACAATATATACCTTATAAACAGGTTCCCTGTCAAAGGATCACATAGCCTTCGAGCAGGGCTCGGATCCGGGGTGTGGGGGAGAAGACCGATCATGGTCACTGCATAACGCTTTCGGGCGGCATGGAGGTGCTGAACCGTTGGTGTACCCTTGGGGCGAAGAGGATTATAGCGCCGCAGATCAACCTGAAGGCCCAGGCGAAGTTCAAATACCGCGCGATGAAGCCCGTCAACACGGGGGAGACGAAGTAACACCCGGCCATTAAAAACCACACCAGGGAGGTAGCCTTCGGCCGAAGCCTTGCGGGGACCATGTCCCCGATGAGGGCGAGGTGTAGGGGGAAACCGTACCCCATCCCGATGCCGTAGACCACTCCCCAGAAGATCATCCAGGCGTTACTGTTCACAAAAGTAACGGCTACCGACGCGAAAGCGGTCACCGAAAAGCTGAGAGCCGCCAATCTGTTCCGCGGAAGGCGGTCCATGAGCCTGAAGCCGAAAAGCCTTATCAAAAGCCCCGTCAGGGCCTGGGAGGAGATGAACGATGAGGCGAGCAAACCTCTCTCTATGGCCAGTCCCGCCAGGGAGACTATGGCGGCGTCGGTCATGGCAAAGAGTACCACCGAAGCCAGGAGAGTCCTAGATTCCCTAACCCTTAGCACCTCTGAATAGGTCCCCCAGTAGACATTCCCCAGGTTAGGATCCTCTTCCCGGGGTATGGTGAGGGTGACGGCCAGGCAGAGGATGGCGGGAAGGATGGGTGACCAGATGTAGATATGTTTGTGGCCGTTCCGCAAAAGCCACTCGGCGATCGGAAGCAACGCTATCAGGGGGGCTATGGTGCCGGCGCTGGCAAGGGTGAAGGAGGAGCCCCGGATCTTTTCAGGAACGGCCAGGACCTGGTAAGTGGTCAGGCCGACCAGAAAAAGGCTTGAAGAAAAACCCGTAAGGGCTCTGAAGACCAGTATCAGGGGGACCGAAGATCCAGCCAGGGCGACCCCGGCCCCGCTGGCGAGGCAAAGGAGCGAGGCCGCCAGCATCACTCTCCTGAAGGAAAACCTCTCGATGACGAGGCTGGCGAGAGGGCGGGTGACCGTCGAGGCGGCGAAATAGATCCCCAATATCCACCCGAGGGTTCCGGGATCGGTGACCCCCATATTCTGCAGGTACAGGGCAAGGAGGAAATAAAGATCGCCAAAAGCCATTATGGCGAAGTTGCCCGTAAGGAATCGACCGGTGAGGACACTGGTAGAATTCATGGAAGAGACACCTTCTTCGCATCCAAACACGGACCTCATGCAGTGTAGCACGAGAGATCACGGAGGTGTCAACCAGGGGAATTGGCCAGGTCCTTGAGGTGCTGTAGCTCCTCCGCTGTTATCTCGCCCGATACGAAGGGCGAGTAGATGGTGTTGTTCTGCAGGAGGGGTTCATCGTGCACTTCAGGGTGCTTGCGAAGAACCTCCCTGAAGAGGGGCGTACCGGGGATAGGTGAATATTGGGCGATTTTCGCCTTTGCCCCGAGGGATTGGACGAAACGGATAGTCCCCACCGCGTCGGAGGCTTTCTGCCCGGGAAGGCCCACCAGCACGTAGGTCTCGACCTGGTCGGGCCCGTAACCCGCATCCGAAAGATAGGAAACGGCCGCCCTGTATTCCCCGGAAGAGGCTTTGAAGCCCCCCGCCTTGAGGTTGACTTCATCGACGCCTTCAAGGCTGAGGCGGATGGTCTTGAAACCCGCCCGGTACAACATTGAAGCACAATCACAATCGATCTCGCGTACGTGGAGCCCGTTAGGCGCGTGAAGCCTCAAGCCGGGGTGACGATCGATGATCCCTTTACAGAGAGGGTAGAAGTGATCCTCCTTCGCCGCCAGGAGGGCATCGTCATAAAAAGCAAGGTCTTCCGCCCCGAGGTCGACCTGGAGGTCAACTTCGGCCACCAGCCGACCCAGGTCCCTTCGCCTGAACTCCGGCCATAGGAGAGAAGAGGCGCAGTAGGTACACCTCCTGGGGCAACCGGTGGACGAGAGGGCCACTCCGAAGGTCAACCTCCCGTAAAGGTCCATCGTCGGTGTGGCAGAAGGGAGCGGCAAGGGCACCGTCTGGATCTCGTCCGCCCCGGAGAGGGAGGCGTGCTCTGGACATAGGACGGGGTAGATCCCGCCGAGGATCACCGGGACCCCCGGCAACAAATCCTTGAGTTGCTCGATGCACCAGAACACACCCTTGTACCAGTAAGTCATGACCGATGTGACGAGGATGAGGTCGGGCCGCGGCAGGGAGCGAACCCTTGAAGCGAGCCCTTCAACATCAAGGCCGTAATGCCAGAAACGGCGGGGGATCTGCCGGTAGGCCTCGGGCTTAGGGATCTCCCTCCTGGCGGGGACCCTTCGACCGTACTTTTTATCGGAAGCGGCGGAATCACGGATGCAGTCGATGAGATAAACCTCGTTGCCCCTTTCCCGCAGGAGACCAAGGAGAAAAAGCAGCCCCAATGGTTTAGCCCAAAGGTCGAAGAAGGAGAAGTCCATCACCGGGGGATTCACTCCGAGTACCCTGCAGCCCTTCAGGGAACTCAGGAGCCCGGACAGGTCGCTCATTGGCGCTGTTCCTTTTCTGCGGTACCGGGCAACTCGCGAGACAACGGATCCAAAACCCCCGATCCCATGATCTCCGCCATTCCTTCCAATTCCTTCCTCTTTGACTTCCCTAGATTGGGAATAACTTGCCTTTTGGTGTCAATTATATTTCAGAAGGGTCACAGTTCATCGAAAGGCGCGCCGGAAAAAAACCTAGCCCCAGGGCACGCCTTTTCCTTACTTGAAGTAAAATAATAAAAGGATCCGAAAACCGTGCGGGCCAGGAGGTGGTGGAGATGGACTGGAAAAGATGGAGCCTTTCGATAACTGTTTTATCTATATTGATTTTCTCCAGCTCAGCTTTTGCCGCGGAGTTCAAGGCGGACCTGACGGTGGAAACGGCGGGCGAGACAATCGCGAGCAAGGTTTTTGTCAGCGGCAACCTCATGCGACAGGAGACGAAGATTCCCGGCGGCGGGGTGAATATCAGTATCTTTGATGGGGCCAGGGGGATAATGTATGTCCTTATGCCCGAAGAAAAAATGTTCATGGAATTTCCCAACGACCAGATCGTCCTGGGTGACGAGGATATTGAAAAGAAGCTTTCCGGCGAGGCGGACCTGAAAAAGTTAGGAACGGAGACCATCGATGGTTACCAGTGCGACAAGTATGAGGTGATCTACAAGGATCCCGACATGAGGGACATGGACAGTTCCGTGGTCTGGGTAGCCCGGAAGCTCAACTTCCCGATCAAGGGAGTCTCCGAGGGGAAAGACGGCACGGTCATCGTGACCTATAAAAACATCGAGGAAGAGGCCATCGACCGGTCCCTGTTCGAAATACCCAAGGATTATAATAAGTTCTCTTTCTAGAGCTATGAAGGGCGCCCGTCGTTTGGCCGGACGCCCTTCAGTCCGCGCCCGGTCATCCCGATCCCGTCGCCCTATGTTCAACGGTTAATCGAGAAGGGTATCGAGCGTCGCTGCTAAAAAAAGTTCGAAGGCCTCCCCGAGGTCCCTTATATCCAGTCCGGTCAACCTTTTTATCTTTTCTATCCTGTAACCCAGTGTATTCCGGTGGACATTGAGATCCTTCGCTACGAGTCCGGGGCTGCAGGGGTGACGACACCAGGAATGGAAGGTGCGCAGCATCTCCTCTCCATCAGGGGCCTTCCTGAGCCCTGAAAGGGTTTTGTCGGCGAAAAGGCGCCCCTTTTTCATGTTAACCGTCGTCAAAAGGTCTTCCAGCCGGTAATCGTCAATAGAATGGGTCCCACCCGGATCATTCTTCTTCAACCCTATTGTCAGCGCTTTCCAGGCGTCAAGGTAGGAGTAGTGGAGTTCCTCCAAGACATGGGCGGGCGAACCCGCCCCCACTGTCAGGATCAACCCCATCCCCTTCATTTTCTCCCTGCATCTTTGGCATCCCGACACAGCATGATCCAGAACGGACCCTCCTCCCACTTCTTTAATGGCGGCGAAGATCGCGAACCTGGCGCCTCCCAGGCTGGAACCGAAATTCAAAGGTTCAGGGAAAACAGATAGGATGATCTCATGGATCTCCTTAAAGAGAGAAACCCGTTCCAGGGGATCAAGCCCTTTTCCGGCCGCCCCGGGCTTGGCTAACCCTGGCTCCAAGACCAGGCAGACTCTTGGGATACCGGGCTCAAAGCCCAATTCCCTGATCCGGGGCGCGAGGATGCCGGGGTCATCATGACCGGGGGCGAAGGAAGCGATATAGGAGATGAGTTCCTGGACCGCCCTGTCCCTGGCCCCTGCGGATTCCTGGATCATCTGTTCCCTGAGGAACAGCTCCGCCTGCTTTTGAACGAGGTAACCGTAACGGGCTACCTCCCTGTGATCGCCGGCGATGGCGATAGATCCCACCACCTCTCCGGCGAGGCAAACCGGCAGGGTTACACCAGGTTTGACGCCTTCAAGGCGAGAGGCCTCTTCACTGTCCGTGAAGGTTTCCGCCCGGGATCTCATGCATTCCAAGGACGGAGTATGTACTGCGCCGAGCCGGGAAAGGTCACTGCTTCCCAGGGTTACGCCGTTTTCGTCGGTTATCAGGACATGATGCCCAATGATGCCATTGGTTATATCGCAAATCTCCTGGGCGAAACGCTTCAACATTGGTTTCCCCTCCTCGATCACAAATGAATTATGTATCAAAAAAGTCTTTTATTCAAAAGCCCAAAAAATGGACTGCCCGAAGGGCACAAGTCTTTAAGGGTGAACAATATACTGAAGTCGGCCAGGACACTATAATTCTATTTGAAAGTAACAGCATCCTACGTAAGGAGGGAATGGCCCATGAGGTTGGAATTGCACAAAGTCAGGATTGAAAATGTCTCATGGGGGGAAACGACGGAGGTAAGGCGAGGGACCTTGTCCATCAACCGGGAGGAGATGCTGGCCGTCGCCATGGAGGAACCGCGGTTCGCCCATGCGGAGCTAGAGATCACCCGCCCCGGCGAGAGTGTCAGGATCATCCCTGTAAAGGACGTCATCGAACCCAGGTGCAAGCTTTCCGGCCCCGGGGAGGTGTTCCCGGGGTTTGTGGGTGGCACCCAGACGGTAGGTGAGGGTTCGACACTTGTCCTGGAAGGCGCCGCCGTGGTCACCTGCGGGTCCATCGTTGCCTTCCAGGAAGGTCTGATAGATATGTCGGGTCCGGCCGCGGTTTACTCCCCTTTTTCCCGGACGAACAACGTGGTGCTCGTGGTCGAACCCGTCCAGGGAATCGACCAGCACTCCTACGAGGCCGCCTTGCGCGAGGCGGGGTTCAGGCTCGCCTGGTATCTGGCGGACAAGAGCAGGGGAGCGGAGGTCGACGAGGTCAAGGTCTACGAAATGGAAGGCCCGGTGAAGGAATCCTCCAAGTATCCACACCTTCCAAGGGTGGCATATTTCTGCATGTCCATAACCCAAGGGCTTCTTCATGACACCTTCCTTTACGGCGCCGACATGAAGCACCTGGTCCCGACCCTGATCCACCCCAACGAGAAGATGGACGGAGCCATGGTCTCGGGGAACTGCGTGTCTTCCTGCGATAAGAACACCACCTGGCACCACCTGAATGACCCGATCGTGGAGGAGCTCTATGAAAGACACGGGAAGGACCTCGTCTTCCTCGGCGTCATTCCGACCCTGGAGGATACAAGGCTGACGGGGAAGGAAAGGGCCTCCTCCTTCAACGCGAAACTTGCCAGGTCTCTCGGGGCTGATGGTGTGGTCATCTCCGAGGAAGGTTACGGCAATCCCGACACGGACCTATGCATGAACGCCGCCAAGTGCGAGAAACTTGGGATAAAAACGGTGGTAATCTCCGATGAGGCCGCGGGGACCGACGGCAGAAGCCAGGGACTTGCCGACGCCGCCCCGGAGATCACGGCTTTTGTTTCCACCGGCAATGTCAACGAGATGGTGGAGCTCCCCCCCATGGACAGGGTGATCGGCCACGACGGTTCTATTTCCAACCTGTCCGGGGGGGCCGAGGAGAGCCTCCGGGAGGACGGCTCGATGTTCGTCGAACTCCAGGCGATCATCGGTTCCACCAACGAGCTCGGCTTCAGCAGGATCGGGGCCCGGTGGGTCTAGAAGAGGCGGTGATGAAGATGACGACGAAAACAGGAACGAAAATAACAACAAAGAGAGTTGTCTGCTATATCAACCAGTTTTTTGCCGGGATGGGAGGAGAGGAACAGGCCCATGTGCCCCCCTCGATCCGCCCCGGATCCGTCGGCCCCGCCGCCCAGGTCCATAGCCTCCTTGGGGGCGAAGCCGAGGTCGTCGCGACGGTGGTCTGCGGCGATAGCTATTACGGGGAAAACCTGGAGGCGGCCCGGGAGGAATGCGTAAGGATGATCAGCGAGTTCAAACCGGACGTCCTCATAGCAGGCCCAGCCTTCAACGCCGGACGATACGGCGTGGCCTGCGGCGATGTATGTGCGGCCGTAACGGGGAAACTGGGTATCCCCACCGTCACGGGGATGTTCAGCGAAAACCCGGGCGTGGAGCTCTACAGCCCCCAGGTCTTCATTGTGAAAACCGTTGACAGTGCGAGGGGCATGAAGGATGCCTTGGGCGCGATGACATCCCTGGCCCGTAAACTTTTGGGAGGCGCCCCTTTAGGAGCCGCCAAGGAGGAAGGCTATTTCTCGAGGGGGACCAGGAAGAACTTTTTCCACGAGGCCAGCGGGGCCAGGAGAGCCGTTGATATGCTCCTTAAAAAACTCGCGGGGACCTCCTTCTCTACGGAGTACGAGATGCCCGTCTTCAAGCGCATCCCCCCGGCGAAGCCTCTCGGGGACCTAAAAAAAGCGACCATAGCGCTGGTGAGCTCCGGGGGCATCGTCCCTAGGGGGAACCCGGATCACATAAGGGTCTCCTCCGCCGAATCCTACGGGGTCTATGATATCTCTGGCCTGGACGACCTCACGCCGGATGAGTTCGAATCCATCCATGGCGGTTACGACAGAGTATGGGCGAACGAGGACCCCGACACGGTCCTTCCCCTTGACGTCATGAGGGAACTGGAAAAGGAAGGTGTTTTCGGCAAATTGTATGATCACGTGTTCACCACCACCGGAACGGGGACCGCCGTCGCCCATGCCGAACGTTTCGGTCGCGAGATCGGCGAAAGGTTAAAAAGAGATGGTGTTGATGCCGTCATCCTGACCTCTACCTGAGGTACCTGTACACGATGCGGCGCATCGATGGTGCGGGAGATCGAAAATGCGGCGGGGATCCCGGTGGTACAGATAGCCACCATTGTCCCGATCATGCTTACCGTTGGGGCGAACAGGATCGTGCCCGGTGTTGCCATCCCCCACCCCGTGGGGGACCCGGCGAGGGGGGGCGAGGGGGACAGGGCTGTAAGGCGGCAACTACTGGAAAGGGCCCTGAAGGCCATCATGACCCCCCTCGAGGAACAGACCGTCTTCACCTTCTAATGTGGCCGGGCAGGCTCAAGAAAACCGCGGAGGCGGGAGGCTGGGCCTCTCCGCCTCCGTTTTTTATGGAAATAAGAGATCGGCGGAGGCTATAATAAACCATTCACCTTTGGCGGGAGGTAAAGTGAGACCCTTGAAGGACCTGTTGATCGTGACCAACAACCCTTTGGTGGTTGAGAAATACTCGTATTCTCGAAAAGTTGAAGGATCCCCCGTCGAAGTCGTAGAGGAGGCCTCCAGGATGCTGCTCGAAGGGTACTGCCTTTTTGGGTCCCCCTTGCCGCCCAATGGAAGGCTGATGAAGAACCCCTACCGGTCGATCGCCCTGATGGGAGAAAGGAAACAAGCAAAAGAAGGCAGGGACTTTCTTCTCCTGGAAAAGGCCAGGCAGCGCCTCACCGTTACCTCCTTTCTCGCCGGGGAGGGAAAGCGAAGGGAGGACCTGGCCTTTATTGACTTGGCTTTACTCAAGGCGAGCCTTGACCGACGATGAAATGAAGAGCCCATCAGTGATAATAAACTATAAAGAATGAGATCCCCGGGACTACCCGAGGGAGGAGAGGGGAGAGCAATGCCAGACCTTGATCGGCTCGAAGGGATCATAGTGAAACGACTGGAACAGAATGCTCTTAGTCCGGCGGTGTGGTGGAAAGGGTCGTGGATGAAGGGAGCCGAGTTCCTCGAACTCGTGGAGAACACGGAAAAAACCTTGAGGGTGACCGGTTTCGGCCCCGGGTCGAGGATCGCGGTCTTCCTTCCCAATTCACCCCTTCTATGGGGTATAGCAGTGGCCGCCTGGAAGCTGGGGGGAGCTGTCGCCCCTCTCAACGCGAGGAGCGGCGTCAACGCGAGCCTGAAGATAGTGGAACATATTGATCCTGTCGGAGCAGTGCTCGGCGATGGTATGGAGAACTTGGCTGAAGCCCTGGAAAAAGCCGGCATCACTGCCGTGATCGCGCCCCCCGTAGGGCCTTTGCCTAGATTCAAGGGTCGGGAATATCAAAAGGAAGATAGCGATATCGCCGTCATTTTCGCCACGTCGGGGACGACGGGAGCTCCCAAGGCCGTGCAGGTAAGTCATGGTAACCTGATCGACAATTCCCTGAAGGTACACGAGAACATCGAGGGGTTTGACACGGGGAGGATCCTCATGAACGTCCTGCCCAATTTCCATTCCTTCGGTTTCACCATTTGCGGGGTGCTGCCCCTTTGCTTCGGGCTCCCCATGGTCATCGTCCCTTCCTTCATACCCCTGAAGGAGACCCTCGACGCCCTGCGTTCAGCGGAAGTCAGCATCCTCATCGCGGTCCCGACCATGCTCCCCTTCCTCCTGGGCGCCGTATCGAAGGAAGGGATCGCCCTTCCTAAATTGAAGTACATCCTCACCGGGGGAGGCAAGCTGGACCCCACTCTGGAGGGACGTATCAGGAGGGAGATGGGTGTCATCTGTTTCGAGGGTTACGGCTTGACGGAATGCTCGCCGGTGGTCTCCTGTAACCCTTCCGAGGCAACCAGGAAGCTCGGCACCGTCGGGCCGCCCCTTCAGGGGTACGAGGTCCAGATGAGGGACCTGGAAGGAAAGCTTCTACCCCCGGGAAGTGAAGGCGTGCTATGGGTCAAGGGCCCCTCGGTGACTTCAGGCTATTTCCGGGCACCAGAACTGACCGCCGAACGTTTCCATAAAGGATGGCTCGATACAGGGGACATTGTGAGCATCGATGAGGACGGTTTTATCACCATCCTGGACCGCGCTACGGATCTCATAATCGTTGGTGGGTTCAACGTCTACCCCCAGGAGGTTGAAACGGTGCTGAACACGCACCCCGCGGTAAAAATGAGTGCCGCCATCGGGATCCACTCGTCGATGAGCGGAGAAGTGGTCAAGGCCTTCGTCGTCCCCCATGAGGGTATGGAAGTGACCCAGCATGAACTGGTCCAGTACGCCAAGGAACACCTCGCCCACTACAAGGTCCCCAGGAAGATCGATATCGTGGAAGAACTGCCTCTTTCCAGCGTAGGGAAGGTGCTCAGGAGGAAACTTAAGGAGGCGGAGGGAGAGGACCTCTAGTGGAGATGGCCGGCCAGGCTAGAGGATAATAGGATGAAAAAAAGGTATGGCCCCTTGGACCGCCAGGAACCGCGGTCCCCGTCTTTCTCGAGAAATATTGCGATGGCGGTCTGCGGGCTCGCTGCTTTGCTACTCCTTTGCGGTTTTAAGCCAACTACCGGGTTCGCCGCCTCCATCCTTTCCTTCAGGGCCGGCCTCCAGCCCGGGGGAGTGAGGCTGGTCATAGACCTGGACGAACCCGCAGAATACACAGTAACGACTGACGCTTCGACGATCCTGCTGGATATAGATGCGATGTCCGCAGCCCCGGCTTCGGGGCGCTTCCTCCGTAACACCGCCGCCGAGGCTTTCACATCGAAACCTTCCGAGGGGCGCACTTTCCTGGAGGTTCGCCTCAAGTCGCCCTCTGTCACGGTCAGGCACTTTACCCTCCCCATGCCGGATAGGGTTGTACTGGACCTATTCCCCTCCCCTCGATCGGGGGGATCGGGTGACGCAAGGCCACAGGTCCAGGCTCTCCACGGGTTGATACCTTCCCAGCCGATCGATGGACAAGGGAAGGGGTATAGGGACCTTCGCCTCTTGCCGGAGGTACTTCTGCTTGAGAAGGGCCTTGCTGTTAAAACCTTTCCCTTTCATCTGCCGGCCACGAAAAGCATCGTGGGTGGCGGTTCTTTCAGGCCTGTGCTTCGTTTCCATGGACCCCTGGAGCAGGACCGGGCCAGGGTGACTTTTATCCTGAACGACGTTCCCCTCGAGGAGATCGTTCTTGTCGGCGCGGCCGCCGGTGAGCAGGTGTCCGATATCGACCTGCCCGCGACGCTTTTGCGCCCCGGGAAGAACGCGATGACCCTGGCCGCGATGACCGAGCCAAAGAACGGGGTCAAGGATGGCGAAGGTTCCCTCGCTATTCTCGACGGAAGCTTCTTGCGCCTGGACTACCTGGACGCCTCTGACTTCAGCCTGGGAGACATGGCGGCCTTCCTCGAGGGTGGCCCTCCCTTCCCGGACCGGGGCCTGGTTGTGGTCATCCCGGATGAGCCGGGGCCGGAAGAGGTCCAGGCGGCGATGGAACTCTTATTGCAATGGAATGGTGGGTCTCCTAGCGGCACGGCACCCGGCAGGGTGCTGTCAGTGGGCTCGGTCACGCCAGGGATAGCGGACTCATCCCACATGATCTACCTCGGGCGGGGCGGCTCTTTTCCCCGCTCGGTCCTAAAGGCTTTCCACTGGGAACCTCCTTCGCAGGAGACCAGTTTCCTGTCATGCTTCGTGAACAACTACGGAAAGCTCAGACTCCTGATCACTTCGGAGACGGCCGAGGGGATCCTTGGCGGCGCCACCCCCCTGCTGGACCGCGGGCTTCGTGGTAGTTTGAACGCCAGGAGGATGTACGTATCCCCAATTAAGGCCCTTCCGAAACCAGGCGGTGGGTCGCGGAAGGGCCAGGTCACTTTCAAGGATCTGACCGGCGGGGACCTGGTCCTCAGCGGTGCGGGGAAGTCATCCCGCCGGATCGAGATCATGGTTCCTCCCGGAGACCTGGCCGGAAGCCGGACGGAGGTTTCACTTTCCTTCCGCTCCTCTCCCCTCATCGACGGTGAGCGGTCCACCCTGACCCTCTTTCTCGGCGGGGCACCGGCCGCCTCGGTCAACCTGGGCAAGTCCAGGATAGGGAAGGATCAGTTGGCGACGAGGATTCCCAAGGTGCTCCACGGGGCTAGCTTCCTGGCCGTGGAGATAGAGGCCTACCTTGTGCCGTTCCCGGGAGGGGAAGAAGTGCCCGGGGAGGCCTTCTGGGTGATGGTGGACGGCTCATCCCATGTTCGGGTCCCCCTGGCGGACAAGCGGCCGCCGGCCCTTCTGGAGTACCTGCCCTTCTTGATGGGCGACAGGGAGGTCACCCTATTCATTGGTTCCGACCCGGGAGACGGTTTGCTATCGGCCTTGGCCGCTATTCTTTCGGAGTGGCGGCGGATCTCAGGTGTCGACATCAAGATCACCGTAAAGCCGCTGTCGGCACTGCGTTGGGATAACCTGACCGGCGACGCCGTCATCGCGGGCGGCCTCGATGAGTTGTTCCTCCAGGGGGTCCCCCTGGCTGCGGCACGACAGGGCGGCGAGGTCGTCATTACGGGTGGGAAGAAGGGCGAGCCCGCTTTCGACGTGGACAGAGATGCCTTTTTCCAACTCCTTCACCGGAAGGGCGCTTCTTCCGTCCTGGTGGTGAGCTGGCCGGCGGAGGGCTTTGCCGAACCCTTCCCCGGTGAGTTCTTGCGGTCGGGGAAGCTAAAGGGTGATGCCTGTGTTGTGTCGAGCAAGGGAGAAACCACGCCCCTTTACATCGCGGCCCATAAGACGCGCGCCGGCCCGTTCTCTTCGGACCTTTCGGGTGGGTCCGGAGGCCGTGTTCTACTTGGGGCTGCCGCCTTGGGCTTGTCCTTGGCCCTGCTGTGGGTACTTGTATTCCTGGGCCGGGGAAGGATAAGTCGATGAAAGACCCGGGTCCGGCGTTCATGGAGGAACATGAAGCCTTCATGAGGATCGCCATCGAGGAAGCGCGCAAGGGGTACTCCCAAGGGGAAGTGCCGGTAGGCGCCGTCGTGGTCATTGACGGTTCGGTGAAAGGCAGGGGGCATAACCGGAGGGATAACCTGAAGGACCCCACGGCCCATGCAGAGATAACGGCCCTCCGGGAGGCCGCTGAACACCTTGGGAGCTGGCGCCTCGAAGACACGATCCTCTATTCGACCCTGGAGCCCTGCCCGATGTGCGCGGCGGCCGCTGTCCTTTCCAGGGTCGGGCGTATCGTTTTTGGCGCGGAGGATCTCCGATGGGGCGCCTGCGGGACGCTTTACGATATTCCAAGGGACCCCAGGCTCAATCACCGGTGCGAGGTGACGGGTGGCGTTCTCGCTGAAGAATGTGCTAAAATGCTCCGGGAGTTCTTTCTGGCCCTCCGCTGAAGGCGAAGGAAGAAGGGTGGAGAGGTGGCCGAGTGGTCGAAGGCGGGCGACTCGAAATCGTCTAGGCGGTGATGAGCCGTCTCGTGGGTTCAAATCCCACTCTCTCCGCCAATAATAACAGTGCGATGGAATGGAGAAGTGGCCGAGTGGTCGAAGGCGGGCGCTTGGAGAGCGTCTGGGCGGCGACGTCCCGGGGGTTCGAATCCCTCCTTCTCCGCCAGAAGCTTCAGGGCTCCGTCACCGGGGCCCTTATTTTTGTAAAGCCTTCCCCCCGGGAGAAACGGGTCCCTTGGGCCTGGTAGGCTACTCGGGCTTGCAGAAGGGCTGCCCAAAACCGCCGGTGATATACTGGACTTCAGTGAAAGATCCTCTGCAGGGGTTCCAGCCCTGTGCGACGGAAGACCGTAAAACCCCGCCAGGCCCGGAAGGGAGCAACGGTATACGATCAGCCGGGTGCCGCAGGCAAACTGGATCCCCTGCAGGGGACCGTTTCAATCCGGAGGTCGAGGGATGGAGGAAGGCGAAGTTTTCAGCGGGTGCATCGAGCCGGCCCATGAGTGGGAAGAGGGTGCTGAAGTGGTTTTACAGCCCGTCTACATGATCCCCGTAGAGGTGTTCCGGACGGGGTTCTTCTCCAGGCCGACCTACAGGACCGTGACGGTCATCGTGGACGCTTCCGGAGGGAGAGTCCATATTATCCGGGGGGCGTCCTTACCCCGGGTCATGGAAACGGAACCCGAAGGGTTAAGGCTTCCCGTGAACCTCTCCCGCAGGAGAGCGGTGATGATCGCCGAGGGGGCCGCGGTGACCGAGGGAAGGGAAGGTTGGAGGTCCCTCGCGGGGTCATGCCATGTTTTGGCAAGGGAGGAGAAGGCCCTTGCCTGCTGGAAAGCATGGATCCGATCCGCCAGCTTTCTTATCGATTCGACCAGCGGGAAGAAGGTCACCCTCGGAGAAATGCTTGGCTTGTTGCTGCCCTAGGCGAAGTAACCTTCAGGACCCCTCAATTGTTTCACCGGTGATCGGGGCTATGTCGATCAGTGTGGAAATGAGCCTTTCCAGTTCGTCCATGTCGGGTGTGCCGGACTCGGCGAGGCACTTCCTGACGTAGCCCTTGAGTATCTCGATGCAGGCGTTCTGCATGGCCTTCCTAGCGGCGGATAGCTGCAGCAGGATCTCTTGGCAGGACTTTTCGTTAATGATCATCCTCTGTATCCCGCGAAGCTGGCCCTCGACCCTCTTTAGCCTGTTCAGCATGGCTTTTTGCTGGGGGGGCATGTTATCGATCCTTTCAATCAGTGACATTAATTTCTTCCCCTTTCTCCGCCGCTTTTTTGGACAACAAGTAGACCTGACGGGTATATGGTATTCCACAAATTGTTGTCGGTCAATCGACAACTGTGATATACTCCCCGTTGGCCCTTATCACGCACGCGATCGGGACGGAAACGGTGGTGTCCGCAGGCATGCGGGTCCCGTCTTTCGGATGACCGGCGCGGAGGGAAAACCAAAACCAGGGAGGCGGAAAAATTGGCAGTGGTAAGCATGAAGCAACTGCTGGAGTGTGGGGTGCACTTCGGACACCAGACAAGGCGCTGGAACCCCAAGATGAAGCCTTATATTTTCACCGAAAGGAACGGCGTCTACATCGTGGACCTTCAAAAGACCGTTAAGGGTCTCGAAAAGGCCTATGATTTCCTTCGGGAGGTTTCAAAAAACGGGGGGAGCGTTCTCTTTGTAGGGACCAAGAAGCAGGCCCAGGAGACAGTAAGGGAGGAAGCTCTCCGCTGCGGGCAGTACTACATAAACCACCGTTGGCTCGGTGGCCTTCTAACCAACTTTCAAACGATCAAGAAAAGAGTCACCCGCATGGTGGAGCTCGGTTCCCCCGAATTCCTGGAGGGATCGACCAAATGGACCAAGAAGGAGATCGCCGGCTTCGAAAAGGAACGCGCGAAACTTGAAAAGTTCTTGCTTGGGATCAAGGAAATGCGCGATGTCCCCGATGCCCTTGTCGTCGTTGATCCCAAGAGGGAGGATATCGCGGTCCTCGAGGCCCGAAAGCTTGGCATTCCCATAACCGGGATAGTGGACACCAACTGTGATCCCGACCTGATCGATTACCCGATCCCCGGTAACGATGACGCCATCAGGGCCATCAAACTTATCGTTGGCCTCCTTGCCTCGGCCGTCATCGAAGGGCGGCAGGGTGTCGACAACCTCGTCGAAGAGAGCGCTGAAGATCCGGGCCGGAGTGTGGAAGAGCCCGATGAGGCCCCTAAGGTAGAGATCAACGAGCAGCTCCAGGAGACCTTTACCGCCGTGGAAGAAGTTATTGTCGACAAGGAGCTCCTCGAGAGAAAAGGTTGGAAGGAGGCCTAGCTCGACATGTCAGTCGATCTAAACGCCGTAAAGGAGCTTAGATATCGTTCAGGGGCGGGTGTCCTTGATTGCCGCAAGGCCCTGGAAGAGTGCGCCAACGACCTCGAGAAGGCGGTGGATTACCTCCGCGAGAAGGGCCTTGCCAAGGCCGCGAAGAAAGCGGGAAGGCCCGCCTCCGAGGGGCGCGTCTTCAGTTACATACACACCAACGGAAAGATCGGCACCCTGGTCGAGATCAACTGTGAGACCGATTTCGTCGCCAGGACCGATTTTTTCCAGGGACTAGGCAAGGAGATCGCGATGCAGATCGCCGCGGCCTCCCCGTCATACCTCACACCCGAGGATGTCCCCCAGGAGGATCTCGACAGGGAGAAGGAGATCTATCGCCAGCAGGCTCTCGACGAGGGGAAACCCGAACATATCCTTGACAAGATCGCCGAGGGACGTATCGCAAAGTTTTTTGAAGAGAGTTGCCTGATGGAGCAGAAGTACATCAGGGATCCCGAAAGGAAAGTCAAGGACCTCGTGGTCGAAGAGATAGCCAGGTTGGGCGAGAATATTGTAGTGAGGAGATTCGCCCGTTTTTCCATAGGGGAATAAGGATCCAGGGCGGGGCGCGAAACCCCGCCCTTTTTTTTCCCAAAGGGAGGTGTTCGCTCCATGGCTTCGTATCACAGGGTACTCCTTAAACTTTCCGGGGAGGTACTGGCCGGCGATTCCACCTTCGGGCTGGATATGAAGGCCATCAGCAAGATCTGCGGCGAGATCGTTTCTCTGACGAAGAATGGCCTGGAGATAGCCATGGTGGTGGGCGGCGGCAATATATTCCGGGGCGCTCGGTCGGACGAAGAGTACCTGGACAGGGCGCAGGGTGATTACATGGGCATGTTAGCCACGGTAATAAATGCACTGGCCCTTCAGAGCGTGCTGGAGCGCCTTGGGGTCCCCACAAGGGTCCAGACGGCTATCGAGATGAGGGAACTGGCCGAACCCTTTATCCGGAGGAAAGCTCTCCGGCACCTCGAAAAGGGGAGGATAGTCATCTTCGCCGCCGGTACGGGCTCTCCCTTCTTTTCCTCCGACACCGCCGCGGCGCTCAGGGCGGCCGAGATATCCGCCGACTGCCTGTTGAAGGCCACAAAGGTCGATGGTATATATGATAAGGACCCGGCGGTCAACCCCGATGCGAGGCTGCTTCCCCGGGTCACCTATGCCGAAGCGCTTCAGAAACAGCTTAAGATCATGGATGCGGCCGCTTTTTCGCTCTGTATGGAGAACCGGATCCCCATCCTGGTAGCAAACATCCTCAAGGAGGGAACGCTCCGGGACATCCTGGTCCTTGGCAGAGAAGCCGGTACGGTCGTCCATTTCGAAAAGGAGTGTTGAATATGGCTGATCAAGAGATCAGGAAGATGAAGGAAAGGATGGAAAAAGCCGTCGAGCATCTGAAAAAGGAACTCCTGGGCATCAGGACGGGGAGAGCCCACCCGGCCCTCGTGAGTGATATCAAGGTCGACTATTACGGTAATCCGACACCCATGTCCCAGGTGGGTTCCATTTCAACACCCGACGCGAGGCAGATACTCATAACCCTTTGGGACAAGAACGCAGTGAAAGCCGCGGAGAAGGCGATCCAGGCGTCGCCCTTGGGGATAAACCCATCGGTGGACGGCGAGAACATCAGGCTGGTCATCCCCGAGTTGACCGGCGAAAGGCGGGTTGAGCTCACCAAACTCGTCAAGAAGTGCGCTGAGGACGCCAGGATCGCCGTTAGGAATCTGAGGCGTGAATCGAACGAAGTACTGAAGAAGATGGAAAAGGACGGCAGTATAAGCGAGGACTCCATGCACGATCACCTGGAAATGATCCAGAAGGCCACCGACGATTTCGTTAAGAGGATCGACGTCATCGCCGCCGAAAAAGAGAAAGAAGTATTGGAAGACTGACGTGATCTATTTTCAGCGAAGGGGGCGTCCCTCGGGTGGGACGTCCCCTTGTTACTATACTTCTATTGACCCGAGGAATCTTTTCAACCTGGCCATCCCCTCCCGGATCTCAGCCTCGGAGTTGGCGTAACTCAGGCGGATATGCCCGGGAGCCAGGAAAGCGGCCCCCGGCACCGCCGCGACGTACTCCGTTTCAAGGAGAGCCTCGCAAAAGGTGGCATCATCCTCCAGTTTCTTCCCGTTAAAAAGTCCCCCAAGGGCCCCGGCGACGTTCAGGAATACATAGAAAGCCCCCTGGGGTTCACTGAAGGAGACCAGGGGCATCTCCTTAAGGAGGTCTGTAATGATTGCGCGCCGCCGGGCGAACTCATTCCTCATCCTGACGACGTCTTCCTCGGCCCCTTTCAGAGCGCCCAGAGAGGCCCACTGGGCTATGGTGCAGGCGTTGGATGTGAGGTGTCCCTGAATAGCCCCGATCTTCGGCGCCAACCACCTTGGGGCGAGGGCGTAGCCTATCCTCCAGCCGGTCATGGCGAAGGCCTTGCTCACCCCGTTGATCTGGATTGTGCGATCGGCGACCTCCGGGACCAACGTCGCGATGTTGAGATGAGTAGAATTTCCGTAGACGAGCCTTTCGTAGATCTCATCGTAGATGATCCAAAGGTCATGCTCCAGGGCTATTTCGGCGATCTCCCTCAGGGCTTCCTCGCCGTATACCGCTCCAGTCGGGTTGTTAGGCGTATTTATGAGCATACCCACCGTCCGGGGGGTTACCGCTTCAGCGACCTTGGAGGCAAGGGGTACATTCCCTGTCGTGACGGTATCGACGATGCTCGCTCTCCCATCCAAAAGCCGGATCTGTTCAACGTAACTCACCCATGCCGGCGAAAAGACCAGTACTTCGTCCTCGGGGTCCACCAGGGAAGCCAGGGAGCCGTATATCAGTGGTTTCGCCCCCGGTCCAATGATGACCTGGTCAGCCGGGTAATCCAATCCGAAGCGGTCCGAGTAGTAGGAAGCGACCGCCTCTCGGAGTTCGAGGATGCCATTGGACTGCGTGTAGTGCGTCTTTCCCTCTTTTATGGCTCTCTCGGCGCAACTCGCCGCCGCCGCGGGGGAGTCGAAGTCGGGTTCGCCGGCGCCGAAGGAAATGACCGGTTTTCCCTCGTATTTAAGTGCTTTAGCCTTGTTCACGACCGCCAGGGTCGCCGACGGCTCCATCCTGGATGCTCTCACCGAGGTCTTCATCATCTACCATCGCCGTTCCTTTCGTTATCGGGGGTGTAAATGCCTTTGGGTCATTATAGGGCAAGGAGGGAAGGATCGATACTATCATTAGTTCAGGATGTCATAGGGATGAAGAGGTAGGATCATTGTTTGACCGCCCCTTCGATGGTAGAATCTGAACTATGTCGTCCCTGAAGATATCGCGGATTGGGGGGAACACGATGGATGTCAGGTTTGTCACGCGTAACGTAGACCTTCAGGACGAACTTCGGGATTACATGGAGAGAAAACTGGCCAAGCTGGAAAAATTTTTCGACAGGATCCTTGATACACAAGTTGAGGTCAGTTTCAACCGGGGCATGAAAGTAGTGGAGATAACCGCCGACGTGAATGGCGTGATCATGAGGGGCGAGGACTATGCCTCCGATGTCAGGAAGGCCTTTGATAAGTGCCTGAAAAATATCGAACGCCAGATCAAGAAGCACAAATCCTTCCTGAAGGAAAAAGCCAGGATGAAGACGGCCGAGGTGTCCTTCGAGATCGAGGGTTTTGTCAACGAGATCTCCGAACCGGAGGAGAAAAAGGAAGGGATCGTGAAGACCAAGAAGTTTCCCTTCCGACCCATGACCCCCGAGGAGGCGACCATGCAGATGGGCCTGCTGGGGCATACTTTCTTCGTGTTCAGAAACGCCGACGATGGGAAAGTGAACGTGGTCTACAGGAGGAAGGATGGAGGTTTCGGGCTCCTTATCCCCGAAGAGTGATCGGTCGACCCAAGAAGGAGAACGGACCCGACGGGTGGGGTCTTAGCCGACCCCACCCTTTCGCTCCCCCCCCGGTTATCCCCGCAAATGATCAAGAGGCGGCCTTTTGATAGCGTCCGATTGACCGTTCGCCCCGCCCAGTTCATCGATCGATGTGCCATGACCGAAGGGTTATGGTCCGCCGGTGGAAGTTCTGAGTGACCGGGAGGTCATCCCTGGTCGACGGGAAAACTCCCGCCTCGAGGGGTTTCAATGATCCGGGATCTGTCGGGAATGAGTCTCCCTTGAGGGACCCCGATAGATAAGGATCCCTGAAGGGTTATACTACTAAAGAAGATCCAGTGTCCGCCCGGCGTAAAGCCACGCCTGGGCTCGCTCCGGATAGTATTCCAGTCACCCCTTGTTCAACGGGATCGAAAAGAGGTTCCAAATGCACGAGTTGTCCTTGGTCGGAGCTGTGGTCGAATCCTTGGAGGAGATGGCCAGGGAAAAGGGATGGAAGAAAGTGACGAAGATCACCTTGAGGATCGGCCGGATGAGACAGGTCATCCCCGAGGTAATGATCTTTTCCTTTTCCGTGGTCACCAAGGGCACTATTATGGAGGGGTCCTCGCTGGAGATCCTTGAAGTACCCCTCATGAGCCGGTGCTCTTTTTGCGGGGAGAAATGGGAGGGCCTATCATTTCGATGTCCCCGTTGCGGGAGCGATCAAGTCGAGACCGCGAGCGGCATGGAGATGGACCTGGAATCGGTGGAGGTGGAAGAGTAATATGCCACGAAGGATAGCGATACAACGGTCAGTCATGGCCGCCGACGAAAAAATTGCCGAAAAGATCAGGAAGGATCTCTCAAAAAGGGGAGTACTAATGCTCAACCTGATCGGATCCCCGGGATCAGGCAAGACCGCCCTCCTTGAATGGACCCTGAAGGCCCCCCTTTTCCGTTCGGTGGTCCTCGAAGGCGATGTGGCCACGTCGAGGGACGCCGAGAGGATAGCCCGTACCGGGACCCCGGTGGTACAGATAAATACCCGGGGAGGGTGCCATCTGGAGGCCAACCTCGTTGAGAAAGCCCTTGAGGGCCTTGAGATGGATGGCGTCGACGTCGTCTTCGTCGAGAACGTGGGAAACCTCGTATGCCCCGCGGAATTCGATCTCGGTGAGGACCACAAGGTCGCCCTTTGCAGCGTTCCGGAAGGACCGGACAAGCCCCTCAAGTACCCTCACCTGTTCATGCGGGCCGAGGCCGTGTTGCTCACCAAGGTGGACCTGCTCGAACTCCTGGGTTTTGACAGGGACCTTTTCTGGAAAGATGTCAAGGAATTGAACCCTCGGGCTGAAAGGTTGGAAGTATCGGCCCTCAGGGGAGATGGCATGTCCGATTGGGTTTCATTGGTCCAAAGCTGGGTCAGGACAAAGAGGCCATGAATCGTAAAGATGACCCAAGCCTGATAGCATCCCTCAACGATAGCCAGGCGGAGGCTGTCCGCTATTGTTCGGGGCCGCTGCTCGTCCTGGCCGGGGCGGGGAGCGGCAAGACCCGCGTCCTGGCCCACAAGTTTGCCTGGCTTGTATCCGAGCATGGCCTCGAACCCCGTTCCATCATGGCCGTGACCTTTACAAACAAGGCGGCCCGGGAGATGCGGGAGAGGATAAACAGGCTCCTGGGGGTAGACCTTGCCGGGTTGGAGATCGGGACCTTCCACTCCTGGGGACTTCGCTTCCTCATAAGAAACCACCCTGACCTTGAGAGGATCACCGGGCGAAGGGCCGCGACTGTCTTTGACCGGGCCGACACGAGGTCCCTGGTAAAGGGCATCATGAAAGAACTAGATATTGACCCGAGGCAGTACGAACCGAGCTGGGTGGTGGAACGCCTTTGCAGGGCCAAGAGCGAGGGAGACCCCAGGACCCTCGATATCGGGGAACTGGACTTCCCGATCGGGCCGATCTACTCAAAGTACCAGAAAGGGCTGGCCAGGCAGGGTGCTGTAGATTTTGAGGACCTGCTTGTTTTACCCTTGCACCTCCTCGTCAATGATAGCAATGTGCGCGAAAGGGAGAGGGAGCGCATCGACTGGATCCTGGTGGATGAATACCAGGACGTAAACCGTCCCCAGTACCTGCTCCTAAAGGCCCTCTCCTCGGGACGGGAGAGGATCATGGTCGTCGGCGACCCGGACCAGTCGATATACGGGTGGCGAGGGGCCGATATGAATATGATCCTTAATTTCGAAAAGGACTTCCCCGACGCCAGGGTTTTCGTCCTGGAGCAAAACTACCGTTCCACGCCGAATATTCTCGGCGGGGCCAACGGCGTCATCAGGAACAACTTCCGCAGAAAACCGAAAAAGCTCTGGACTTCGAGGAGCGGCGGCGAGAAGATCCACGTTCTGCTGGCGGGTAACGAGAGGGTCGAGGCGAACTTCATCACTGAAGAGGTACTGAGGCTAAGGGGGCTCGGTTTCAGGTTCGGGGACATGGCCATTCTATACAGGATAAACGCCATGAGCCGGCTTTACGAGGAGGTTTTTCTCCGCAACGATATCCCCTACAGGATAGTACGGGGGACGGCTTTTTACGAGAGGCGAGAGGTCAAGGACGCCCTCTCCTTCATGAGACTCGCCGTCAACCCCTTTGATGAGGCCGCGCTGGAGAGGATAGGAAACATGCCCTCTCGAAGTCTCGGCCAAAAATCCCTGGAAAGATTGAAGGACCATATCCACGCTTCGGGAGAGCAGGGGATCGCGTTATGGGCAAAACTGTCGAAAAACGGGGCCGAACTCCCCGGTAAGGCCGGCAAGGGGGTCATGGAACTGGGGGCCCACATGGTTGAGATCAATAGGCGAAGCGGGGATATCCCCTCTGTAATAGATTATATCTTGGCGGGGATCGGTTACCAGGGGGAATTGACCAGGATGGACCCCGAAGGCTGGGGGGAGAGGGTGGACAACATCCGGGAACTGCTGTCGGTCACTTCCTCCGCGGAAGGGCTCGAGAGGATGCTGGCGGAGATAGCCCTGGTGACCGACCAGGACCTTGCGCCCGACGAGGCGGAGTCGGTGAGCCTGATGAGCCTCCACGCCGCTAAGGGGCTGGAGTTCCCGGTGGTTTTCATGGTAGGCCTTGAGGAAGCACTGTTCCCCCATTACCGGTGCCTCGATGACCCGGACGATCTTGAAGAAGAAAGACGCCTTTGCTACGTGGGCATGACCAGGGCCGAGGAGAGGCTCTACTTGACCGGCGCGGGTAGCAGGGTCCTTTTCGGGACCATCCAGAGGAACGGTTTTTCCAGGTTCCTCTGGGAGATCCCCGACGAATTCAAAGAAACCGGGGAGATGAGCGGGGAGGAAGCATCCTATGCTGGTGATAGGTCTTACGGGAGACGTTGGGGCTGGTAAATCGACGGTTTCATCCGCCTGGGGATCCCAGGGGGCCCGGGTGATCAGTGCGGACCCGATAGTGGCTGAACTCTGGAAGAGAGGAGACCTGGTGACTCTGGCCGTCGAAAGGTGGGGGCGAAGTGTCCTCACAGCCGCGGGGACCCTGGACCATGGGGCCGTCTCCCGGGTGATCTTCAGCGACGCGAAGGAGTACCGCTGGGCGTGCGGGATCATTCACCCCCTCGTCCGGGAGGAGATGGAAAGGCTGATCGAGGACCTAGACGGCTGGATTGTCGCGGAAATCCCCCTTTTGTTCGAGAACGGGGTACCGGAATGGGTCGACCTCACCGTTTACGTCGAAGCGTCGGAGGAAGATAGAGTGCGCCGCAACGCCTTCCGTGGTTGGGACAGGGAAGAACTCCACAAGCGTGAACGCTGGCTTCTTGAACCGGAAAGCAAGAAAACCAGGGCCGACCTGATCATTAGTAATGACGGCACCCTGGATGAACTGGAAGAAAAGACCAGAGACCTGGGATCGCGGTTTTCCTCTCTTTCCTCCCTCGCAAGGGTCTGTTTCGTTTCGGTCACGCCGGTGGTATCCTGTCGCCTGTTCAGGGAGTTGTCCAGGGACGAAAGGGTCATCGAGGTGGGGATCGCTACCCACGAGGAGTGCGAGGTCGCGGGCACTGACCGAGGCGGCCCTGATCTTATCGTCACGGCTTTCGTGGGATCCTGCGACCTGGAGGGGATCAAGGCCCTGGCTGAAAGGATCGGCGGCGTTAATATTATTGTCCGATCGAGCCAACCTGAGGGGCGGCGGTTCCCCAAGGAGGTTTTGTTACGAGCTATGAAGGTAGAGAAGTGTTGAAGGTCATCACCACCCACATCGGTGCTGATTTCGATTCCTTGGCCAGTATGGTGGCCGCAGCGAAGCTCTACCCAGGAGCACGGGCCTGCTTCTCCGGGTCGGCGGGGAGAAATGTCAGGGAATTCCTCAAGAGGACGCCGGGAAGATGGGAGATCCTGACACCCAGCCAGATCGACATGAAAGAGATCACGATGCTGATCGTCGTGGATGCGCGCTCTCCCGCCAGGATCGCTTCCTTCGCGGGTATCCTTGGCCGCCCTGGACTCGAGGTTCATGTTTACGACCACCATGCGGCAGTGCAGGAAGAGATCGAGGCCTCTTTTTCGCTGATTGAACCCGTGGGGGCCACGACCACCATCCTCGTAGCGAAACTGCTTGAAAAAGGGATCCCCATATCGCCCCAGGAAGCCACCCTTTTCGCCATGGGCATATACGAGGATACCGGAGCGTTGACCTTCGGGGCCACAACCGAAAAGGACTTCCGGGCTATCCTCGACCTGAAGAACCTGGGGGCGGACATGACCGCCATCCCCGCCCATATCGAACTCACCCTTGACAGTTCCGAGAGAAAGATACTGGACAAAATGATCGAAAACGCCCGGGAGAGGTACATCAACGGGGCCAAGGTGGTCCTATCGTCTATGACCAGCTCGACCTATGTCGAGGGACTCTCGCTCTTCGTCCATCGTCTCAGGGATTATTTCGACGCAGATGTGGCCCTGGCGGCCGTTCAGATGGAAAAAAGAGTTTACGTCGTGGCCCGGGGACGGGAGGAGGTCCTCGATGTCGCCGGCCTGCTTTCCCCCCTTGGGGGAGGGGGGCATTCCCAGGCCGCGGCGGTGACCCTGACCGGGGTCACTCCCCAGGAGGTGCTGGCTGACCTGGAGGTGAGGCTTGAAAGGTCCATCCAACCCCTCGTGACCGTTGGTGAGGTCATGACCAGCCCGGTGATGGTTATATCACCGGAAAAATCAGTGGAAGACGCTTACCGACTGATGATCAGGTATGGGCATTCCGCTCTTCCCGTTGCACTTGAGGGCAGGGTCAGGGGGATCATTACGAGAAAGGACCTCGACAGGGCTACGACCCACGGCCTAGGCGCGGCCAAGGTTGAAGATTACATGACGGAGGATCCTCTCTCCATCGGTCCTGGGGCCGCCGTTGCCGAAGCGCACAGGATCATGGTCTCCCGAAACATCGGCAGGCTGATGGTGACAAGGGACAGACGATTGATGGGGATCGTCACCAGGACCGATATCCTCAGAGCCCTCTTCCCCAGGTCCCTGCCCGCCGAGACAAGGGCGGTGGCACCGGAGATGCCATGGGTTGAGAATATTTCGGGCCTGATGGCATCCCTTCTCAATGACCCGGTATCCTCCCTCCTGAAAAGGATGGGAGAAAGGGCCACCTCCATGGGGATGAAAGCCTACGTTGTCGGCGGTTTCGTGCGAGACCTGCTCCTTGGGAGACTTAACGAGGACCTGGATATTGTTGTCGAAGGGGATGCCGTGGCTTTCCTCGAATCGTGGGTAAGAAATGGGGCGCGAGTGGCGATCCACCAGAGATTCCGGACGGGGACCGTCATTTTCCCCGACGGCCGGAAGGTTGACGTGGCCACCGCCAGAAGGGAGTTCTATGAATACCCCGTCGCACAACCCCAGGTATCCATCGACTCGATAAAGCACGACCTTTACCGTCGGGATTTCTCGGTTAACGCGATGGCCCTTTCGATAAACGCCGAGGATTGGGGAACCCTGGTCGACTATTTCGGCGGCAGGCGGGATATCAAGGACAGACTTTTGAGGGTCCTCCACAACCTGAGCTTCGTCGAGGACCCGACAAGGGTCATAAGGGGGATACGCCTGGAACAAAGACTGGGTCTCCGGATCGAGGACAACACCCTCAGGCTTTTAGAAAACTGCATCCAGGGGGGTTTGCTTACCCTGCTGTCGGGTGTGCGCCTCAGGAGCGAGATAGAGCCTCTTTTCCAGGAGAAGAACGTCCTGGCGCAGATCAAAAGGCTTAACTCCGTCGGTTTCTGGGGGGCGGTCTTTCCCGGCGTCGTAGTTGATAAGGGGGCTCTCAGGGCAACCAGGCGCCTTGAGGTTTTCAAGAAGAGGCTTACCAGGGATATTCCCGACATGGGCAACAGGCAGTGGCTTTTCTTTTTGATGGCGCTCCTCACCGACTCAACCGATACGGTAGCCTTGCAAGTCCTAGACAGGCTCAACCTTTCGCCCGCCGAAAGAGACTTGATCATGAAGGGGCTCTTTGAACTTGGACCGGCTGAACACAGACTCGGCGGGAGGGGACAAAAGAAACCTTCGAACATTTTTATGTTCCTGAAGGAGTTTAACCCCATAACGGCTTTCTACTGGGCCGCCGCCACGGAACGCTGGCGGGTGAGGAGGAGGATACTCCTTTACCTGACCCGCCTCCAAAAGGTCGAGCCCATGCTGGTTGGCCGTGAACTGCTGGAGATGGGATACCAGGAAGGCCCTCTCATCGGGAGTATCCTTTCCCGGCTGCAGATGGCCCGGCTGGATGGGGAAGTGGAAACCCGCGAAGATGAAATAGAATGGGTCAGGGATAATTTCCACCTCTCCCTTTTGGGGCCGGAACGGGCTAAAGTTTAGGAGGTGTGAAGATTTGGGCAACATTCCCGCCCTAGGGGACTTGCTTCTGAGCTTACCGGCGGTCCTCTGGGCTATAACTTTTCATGAATTCTGTCACGGCTACGCCGCCGATCTTCTCGGCGACCCTACTCCGGCGAGGATGGGGCGACTCACGCTCAACCCCTTGGCCCATCTTGACCCGATAGGGGCCCTGATGCTGCTTGTTTTCCGTTTCGGCTGGGCGAAGCCGGTCCCGATCGACCCTAGATTTTTCAGGCGCCCGGGGCGTGACATGGCGATAGTTTCCCTGGCGGGTTCGGTCGGCAACCTGATCACCGCTGTTGCCTGTGGGGTCGTGGTGAGACTTCTCCCCGGCCCCTTCATTTCAATCCCGGCCCTGGGAAGATTCGTGGTCCTCATGATCCTGATCAATCTTGGGCTGGGTGTTTTCAACCTTGTCCCCATTCCGCCCCTTGACGGTTCGAAACTGCTATCCCTATTCCTGCCTCCGTCATGGTTGAGGGGTTTTTTCTGGCTTGAAAGGTACGGCATCTTCATCCTGATGGTCCTTCTGGCCCTCGGGGTGGTCCAGATGTTGATCACTCCCATGATAATGACCCTGTTCCACTTGATACTCTGATGACCGGAAGGAGTGAAAGGGTCCCTTGAGAATTCTTGTCTCCAACGACGATGGTGCATTCGCCCCGGGGATCGTTACCCTGGTCAGAAAGCTTCACGATCAAGGCTACCGACCCTGCGTGGTGGCCCCGGACAGGGAGCGTAGCAGCGTGGGTCACGCGATAACGCTCCACAAGCCCCTCAGGCTGAGGTCGATCCAGGGAGGAGGGTACCCTGAACACCTGGAAGCCTTTTCCTGCGACGGCACCCCTTCCGACTGCGTGGTCCTTGGCCTGGAGGCTGTAGCCCCTGATTCAGAGATGGTGCTCTCGGGGATCAACAAGGGCCCCAACCTCGCCGACGACCTGACTTACTCTGGGACCGTTTCGGCGGCCATGGAAGGATTGTTCCTTGGCAAGCCATCCATCGCTGTATCCCTAAACTGCAGGCCTGACGATGAAGAGGAACATTACAGTACGGCCGCTGAGGCAGTGGTCTTTATCCTTGGCAGGGTAAGGGAGCACCCCCTGCCAAAGAACATTCTTTTGAATGTGAATGTACCCAATGTCCCGGTGAGTGAAGTTCAGGGCTACAGGATCACGAGGAAAGGAGTCCGGGTCTATAAGGAAAAGGTCACACCTCTCAAGGACCCTAAAGGCCGGTCCTGTTACTGGATATCCGGCAAGCCGGAGGACGTCAGCGAAGACGGGAGTGATACCGGGGCGGTTGCCGAAGGGTATGTGTCGATAACGCCCATCCACATGGACATGACCCACTATCCCTCCATAACGGCCCTTCGCGAAGCCGGGTTCGAGGATTATTGAGCCGATGGGGTCCGCTTCGGCATCAACGGACCCGGGTTGAACTTGCTTTGGAGCAGCCTCCTTGCTGCCGTTCAGTAAAGGAACCAAAATAAAGTTATTCATCGCCTCTCGAAGGTATCCAAGTTGACATTTCCTGAGAGCGGTGTATTATATTCGCCAATTATCGAAAATATCTGGGAGGCTTTTGTGGTTATGACCCTTACTCGCTTAAGACGAGCTGGACGAATAAGACCTGGTCTGTCTGCGTCGGAATTCGCGGATCACGCGGTGATGACGGGGAAGAGTAGGTCGTGTGCTCGTCGACAGAGAGGGGATGCAAACCGCTGAAAGCGTTCCTCGCCGAGACCGACCGAATAGAGCCCCTGAACCGACCCCCGAAGAAAGTCCTTAAAAAGGCAATTAGGGGGTAAACGGTTTCAAACCGTGAGAGTAGGCCAAAGAGGCCGAAAAGTAGGGTGGCACCGCGGGCAAGGCTCGCCCCTTCGTAAGAAGGGGCGAGCCTTTTTGTTATTTAAAGGAGGGAACCAGGATGGAATACAAGGGAAAGGTAATTCTTGCATACAGCGGGGGCCTGGACACATCGGTGGCGATAAAGTGGTTGAGCGACCAGGGTTACGATGTGGTGACCCTGACGGCCGATGTGGGGCAGATCCTCGACACGGAAGAGGTCAAGGAGAAGGCGCTCAAGGTGGGAGCCGTCAACGCCTACGTCATGGATCTCAGGCAGGAGTTTGTGGAAACCATGGTCTGGCCGGCGCTGAAGGCCAACGCCCTCTACCAGGGCAAATATCCCCTGAATTCAGCTCTTTCCAGGCCGATCATCGCGAAGTATCTTGTGTGGGTAGCCGGGATGGAAGGGGCCGTCGCCGTCGCCCATGGTTGTACCGGGAAGGGTCAGGACCAGGTCAGGATAGAGGTCTGTTCCAATGCCCTGGACCCGGAACTAAAGGTCATAGCGCCGGTCAGGGAATGGCATTTCTCCAGGGATGCAGAGATCGCTTATGCCAAGGAAAACGGTATCCCCGTCCCTGTAACGGCGGAAAGCCCTTACTCCATTGACGGGAACTTGTGGGGCAGGTCCATTGAATGCGGTCCCCTTGAGGATCCCTGGACGGAGCCTCCCAGTGATGCTTTCGCCCTTACGGTGGATCCCTGGGAAGCTCCGGATGGGCAGGAATACATCGAGATCACCTTTAAAAAGGGTATTCCGGTGGCGATCAACAACACCATTATGGACGGTGTTGCGTTGATCGCTGAACTGAACAGGATCGCTGGAGCGCATGGGGTGGGCAGGATCGACATGATCGAGGACCGGCTGGTGGGATTCAAAAGCAGGGAGGTTTATGAATGCCCCGCTACGGTATGCCTCCTCCAGGCCCACCAGGCGCTGGAGAGCATGACCCTGACGAAGGACGTCATAGCGGCTAAGGCTGACCTCTCGCTAAAATACGCGGAACTCACCTACACCGGTTTCTGGTTTTCGCCACTGAAAAAGGCTCTCGATGCCTTCTTCGATTCCATCCAGGAGAACGTGTCCGGCACTGTCAGGGTGCGACTTTTCAAGGGCGCGTCGGTGGTGGTGGGGATAAAGGCCGAAAAGTCACTTTACGTCGAATCCATGGCCACCTATTCTGAGGGGGATGCCTTCGACCACGAGGCTGCGGCCGGGTTCATAAAGATCTGGGGGCTCCCCGTCAAACTCTGGAGGCAGGTCCACCCTGAAGTCGAAACGAAGGTGCCCGAGCTTAAGGTAGTAGGTGGTGCCAAGTGAGGGTAACCGTGTCAGTTAAGTGGATCTCAGGATGAGGAAGTCGGATCGGCCAAGGTCCGGGTCACAGTGGAGGTACATGACCTCCCTCACTACGGCTCCGGGGGGTCCGACCTGGATCCACTCGATCATTTGATCCACCGATTCTGGAGGACCCTGGAAAACCGCCTCGACCCCTCCGTCGAGGCGGTTTTTTATCCACCCGGATAGTCCCAGCGAAAGGGCGGCCTGCCTTGCCCTCCACCGGAAACCTACTCCCTGGACCGTCCCTGTTATAATGACCCTGACACACTTTTCTTGGCCCATTAAGTGATCCTCCGCGGGTGTAAACAAGTTTACCATCCAGCGAAGTATCTTTTGGGAGTTTTCCAATGGGGAGGTTGGTCAATGAAATGAATGAAAAGATTCAGATAGAAGAGGTCCTGGAACGGAAAGGGGAAAAAGCAAAAATAAGGGTTTCGGGTAGAGTTTTTCACCCATCCGGAGGGGGCCAGCCCGGCGACAGCGGTTGCCTCGAAAGCGAGAGTTTCAAGGCCAGGGTTCTCGATTGCCGCACCAGCAATGAAGGTGATGTCCTGGATATAGTGGTCAAGGAGGGTGAGATCCCCCTGGGCCGCCCGGTCGACGCCACAGTCGATTTTGAAAGGAACCGACGTTTTTCGAGAATGCACACTGCCGAACACATCCTTTCCAGGACGCTCGAAAACCAGCTACCCGGGCTGGACGTGCAAAAAGTCTCCATAGGTGAAAAGGAGAGCGTGGTTTTCATGACCTATCCCGGGGATATCGCTTGGGATGACCTGTTCAGGGCGGAGGAGGCCGCCAACAGGGTTATCGCGGCGGACCTCCCGGTCGGTGTTAAAAGGGTCTCGAGGGAAAGAGGCGATAGTTTCGAAGGAGTAAAGATCAAGTGGGACAGGATCGACGAAAGAGAAGTGACCATTGTCACCATCGGTGAATTCGACAGCATGGCTTGCTCGGGGAGCCACGTCGGATCCACATCGGAGGTCGGGGGGTTAATCGTCACCGGCTTCAAGGGTGGCAATGGGCAATGGGAGGTCAAGTTCACCGTTGATCGCCAGGAGACATTACAGAGGCACAGCAGGATAACGAGGGTGCTTTCAAGGGAGATCGGCTGCGAAGAGGAAGACCTCCCCTCGGTGGTCGCCAGGCTCAGGGAGGAGCGGAGGGAAGCAACAAGAAAACTGGACAAGGTCAGGAAATATATCGAGATCCCCTGGGAGGATATCGGCGAGACCCCGGGGAAGTTGTACTTCTTCGCCATAGAGAATTTCCCACCGGAGTTGGCTTCTTCGGGAGTAAAAAGAAAGATTGAAAAGGAAACCGGTTGCGTCGTCGGCTTTCTCTCCCGGGAAGAAAGCGGGGAGGCGGCATTTATGCTCGCGGCCGGAAAGGATCTCCAGGTAGACCTGAGGGTGTTTTTAGAGGAAGCCGATACGTTGCAGGCAAGGGGTGGAGGTGCGGCCGATTGGGTCCAGGGAAGGGCCGGGAATGGATCGCCCTCTGAATGGAGGAGATTCCTTGTTTCAATAGTTGACAAATAGATTACATAATGTCACTATTGATCTCATGAAATGACTTGGGATGCTCCGCCGGGGTCCAAGTGTCAGCGAACCCAGGGAAACTGAAGGGAGGAATTATCCTTGATCATTCGGAAGGCATCTTCAGTTACGGAAGATAGTACCCGGGGAACGGGAGGCTTCCCCCAAGGGTTGCCGCTGGAAGTCCTTTTTGACGGCAACAGGGCTCCCTCGAACGTCCAGTTGAGAAAGATGATACTCCTGCACGACCTGGCCACGAAAGACGAGGTCTAAAGAATGGGAGGGCCGTAGTCTCCCTTTTTTGAGATATAGTATCCTTCAGGGCATTTTTCCAGTGAAACCCGAGGAGGTCCTTCATGCGCATTCTTTTCTTTTTGTCCATGAGCGGTGCGGCGATCACTTTCGCCCTTTTTTACACCTGGTGCATTCAAAAGCCGGTCATGACGGTCATGCGGTTTTTCCAAGGTGAAGACCTGCCCGAGGAGGCGCCCTACGGCGAGACCGAAAAGCTGCCGCCGGCCGTTCTCCCCCTGGTGTGGTATCCCCTGAGGATTGTTTTCTTTTTCGGGGAGACTTATATACTGGCGGCCTGGGGGGCCTATTGCATCCTCCGGACCTTAGAGGCGATGCAAAAGGCAGGCATCGAAAAAGGGCCGGCCTTCCACATCCCAGCCTTTATAGCTTGTGTCGGAGCCCTGGGGTACCTGGCAAGGAAAGAGCCCCGAAAGGACATTCTGACCATCATCCAGTCCTGCATCGGGATGGGGAGCTACCTTGTCTTTGTCCTGAACCGGGCTGCCTTGATGACCTATTACCCCTGGCTGGTCGATTTCTTTGCGAAGTAGGCCATTACTGCCTTTCCGCGGCATCAGGCCCAACGGATCGAATTCGACTTGAAGACCAGGATCACCGTTGACCCCGGAACGATGCCAAGCCTGGAGAGCGATCCCTTCGTGATCCTGGAGGTGAGGACTGTATCCTGGATATTCACCGTAACAAGAATGCTTCGTCCCTCGTCCTCCAGGTTCATCCTGGTGACGGTTCCCCTCAGGGTGTTCCTTGCCGAAGAATTTCCGGGGTAGTCCAGGGAAAGGATAATATCACCAGGATCCAGTAAGCCCATGGAATATTCGTTCCCTGGTTTTCCCGCCGCCGTTATGACCTGGCCATCCTCCAGGTACCTGAGGACGGTACCATCGTTTCCCTCTTCCCAGGGACCCTGGATGATGTTTTCGATATTCTTGGATCGGATCTTGCCTGAAAACATGGAGATCACTTCGTCGGCGGCGCCGTAGGACCATTCGATGTCATGGCTCACAAGCACGATGGATGCTCCGAAATTATCCCTGGCGTCCACGATGGCACGGGCGATGATCCTCGCGCTGTTGGCATCGATACTGGCCGTAGGTTCATCGAGAATCAATACTTCCGGCCTTAAAACCAGCCTTGAAGCCAAGGCCACCCTTTGTGACTCTCCACCGGATAACTGGAACCAGTGCCTGCCGGCGAAATCCCCTGGATCGAGCCCGACCATCTCGAGAGCCGAATGCACCTTTCGGGTAAGACCCTCCTTGATGCCCCTGGCCTTGAGGCCGTAACCCACGTTTTCAAAAACCGTCCTCTTTAGAAGCCTGGTTTCCTGGAGAAGGAGCGTGGCCTCTCTTCTCAACTGTTCGTTAATGTCACGCACCGGTATGCTCTTGAAAAGAAGCTGCCCGCTCCGGGGCCTTTCAAGAAAAGCCAGTATCCTCAAGAGTGTACTTTTCCCACAACCGTTGGGACCGGTAATCCCCAGGATGGAGCCCCTTTCTATTTTCAGCTCTGAGACCTCAAGTACGGTGCGTCCGGCGTAGGACTGGGTGATATCCTCTAGTTCGTAGATGTTGGTCAACTGGTGGCCCTCTTTCTTGCCACCGAAACGGCCCCGTTGACGATAAAGGCTATGGACAGCAGAACGATGCCCAGGGCTATCCCCTCGGCGAACTGGCCCTTACCCGTCTCAAGGGCGATGGCGGTGGTGATCGTCCGGGTTCTCCATTTAATGTTGCCTCCGATCATCATGGAGACACCCACCTCGGAGATGATCCTGCTGTACGCCGTCATGGCCGCTGCCACGACGGCGTATCGACCCTCCCAGAGGGAGCTGGCAGCCAGTTGCCCGGGAGAAGCCCCCAGCGTCATCAAGGTGAGGCGGGTGGAATCCTCCATCTGTTCCGTGGCCGATGCGGTTAGGGACACCACCACCGGGAGCCCGAGGAAAAATTGGCCGATGGCGACCCCCCGCAAGGTGAAAAGGAGGCCCAACCCCCCGAAGGGGCCGCTCCTGGAGATGAAGGCGTAGATCAGCAACCCAACGACTACTGTGGGTATCGCCATCAAGGTATCTGATATAGCCCTGCAGGCGTGTTTGCCGGGGAAGGAATAGTATCCCAGGATGAATCCCAAGGGTATCCCCGCCGCCAGGGTGAGGAGGATCGAAAAGGTCGATACCTTCAGGGTCGTAAAAATGGCGTTGAAGGTCTCCTCTTGTCCTGAAAGAAGGATGGCAAAAGCCGCTTTGAACCCTTCGGACAGATAATGCATTGCCGCCTCCAGTTTTCTTCTCCTTGTATCCTACCTTGGAAGTCTCCGACGAGCCTTGGGCCGGCCTCCTGGTTCTTGTAAAAAGGAACCCCGCAAGATCCCCAGGGGGGTGGGGAGGATGCGGGGTCCCCTGCTGATTGGCAAAGCCCGGTTACTTCGCGTTAGGGACAAACAGGGGTTTGCCTAGAAGGCTGAACTCCCCGATCATCTTCTGGACCTTGTCGGAGCGCATCCAGTCGGAAAATTTTAAGGCCAGGTCGTAACGGAGATGGTCTCCCCTTACCGGGTTGACGGCGATAACGCTGTACTGGTTGAAGAGCGCTTCATCGCCCTCGACCAGTATCACCAAGGGGGGGTTGCCCTTGTAATTGTCCTCGTACTTAATGAAGGTGCCCCTGTCGGTCAAGGTGTAGCCGACCTTCTCGGCCGCTATGTTGATCGTATCTAGCATGCCCTGCCCGGTTTGGATGTACCAGTTCTCCTTCTCCGGTTGACCGTATCCGAATCTCTCCCAAAGGTCTAGTTCCAGAACGTGGGTTCCGGATTTATCGCCCCGGCTGGCGAAGGGAGCCCCCTTGGTAGCGATAGAGATAAACGCCTCTTTGACGGTTTTGCCCTTGATCTTCGCGGGGTCGGAAGGGGGACCTATTATTATAAAATCGTTGTACATGACCTGCCGGCGGTTGACCCCATAGCCGTCCTGGACGTACTGCTTTTCCACTTCGGGGGCGTGGACAAGGAGGACGTCCACATCGAGATTTTTACCCAATTCGAGGGCCTTCCCGGTCCCTACTGAAACCCACTGGAGTTCGATCCCCGTATCCTTGAGAAACTCCGGGGCCAGGTAATCCAGGAGTCCCGTGTTGTCCGTGCTGGTCGTAGTGGCCATGCGCAAAACTTCGGCGGAAAAAGCGGAATATGCTGCGATGGACAGAACGAGAACTGAAAAGAAGAGGATCCTCAAAGAACGTTTCATTGCAACAACCTCCTTCAGTTGAAGTGGGGGCATTTTTCATAAAAAACCGTCTCCCCGCGTTGAGGGGAGACGGTCCGGTAGGCCGGCCACTCCTTCCTCCTTTCCAAACGCGGGAGGCGTTCCTGTTTCCGGGAACGCCCTTCGGCCCGCCGCCGTGGGAAATACCTTTAGGCGGTAGGGCTCGGAGGTTTTGTTAGCGGAAATATACCATGTAAAGGAAGGAAGGTAAAGGGATCCGGCGATAGAGGAGGATTAGTGAAGCCAGGGTCATTGAAGAAAGAAAAGAGAGGATCCGACGATGGTGCCTCCGGGTGAGGCCGGAGTGAAGGACAGCCGCCGCCCGAGGCGGTAGGTCTTCGCGATAACAGGGGATATAATATTTTCACAAGTGAAAAGTGAAACGGGGGAGTAGAAGGTGGAAGGCAAAAAGACCGGCGTGGACGCTGTCCACTCGGGGGACCGTGTTTTCGAAGGTGTGGCGCGGCCGAAGGTCCCTCCAATTTACGCCAGTTCAGTTTATTCTTTTGAATCGTTTTCAGACCTGGAGGATGTGTTCGACGGTAAAAAACCGGGGTACATCTACGCCAGAATGGGTCACCCCAATGCCTCCCTCCTGGAGGAAACCCTTTCAGCCCTTGAGAAGACCGAAGCCGCCCTGGTTTTTTCCTCGGGGATGGCGGCTATTACCACCGCTTTCCTTTCGGCCCTGGAGCCGGGGGACCACGTGGTGGCCGACCGCGTGATTTACGGGGGGACCTTCTCATTTATCGATGGGTTCTTAAGAAATTGGGGGGTTGAGGTAACCCTTGTGGATACCCTTGACCCTGACCAGGTAAGGAAAGCCCTCCTTCCCAGGACCAAGGTGATCTACCTTGAGACCATCTCAAACCCCCTCATGAGAGTCGCCGATATCCCAACCCTCGCGGAGATCGCTTCTTCCTCGGGGGCGATGCTCTTCGTCGATAATACTTTCGCCAGCCCAATCCTCTGCAAGCCGGCCTCGATGGGCGCCGATGTGGTCATTCACAGCCTTACCAAGTACATCAATGGGCACAGTGACGTGACCGGGGGGAGTATCGCCGGGGGGAGACAATTCATGGAAAAGGCCTCCCGGTTGCGCTCCATGATGGGCGGGAGCATGAGCCCTTTCGATGCCTGGCTTGTGCAGAGAGGGGCGAGAACCCTGCACCTGAGAATGGTGGCTCATTCGGCTAATGCACTTCATATCGCAAGAGCCCTTGAGAAGCACCCTCAGGTTATCAGGGTCGAGTACCCAGGGCTGGAGAGGCATCCCAGTTATGGTATGGCCCGAAAGATCCTCGAAGGGGGATTCGGGGGGATGCTGAGCTTCGAGCTAAAGGGAGGCGAAAAAGCCGCGGCCAGGTTCGTGGACGCCCTGGGGCTTGTTGACCTGGTCCCAAGCCTGGCTTCCACATCGACGATCGTTTCCTACCCGGCGAAGACATCCCATCGGTCCCTTTCTGAGGGCCAGCGTGCGGCGGCGGGAATTTCAGGAGGCCTGTTGAGGCTCTCCGTGGGCGTCGAGCCCGTGGAGCCCGTCCTAGAGGATGTCCTTCGAGCCCTGGACCCGATGGCCGGGGAAGGGAAAAGGGGGGAGGGGAGCGCCCGGTGAAAAAAGTGCTGGTCACCTTCCCCAACAACCAGGCCGCCGACCTCGCCGTGGTGGAGGCCCTCTGGGGTGTCGCGGAGGGCTTGAGGATCCCGAAGGTCGGCGATCCTTCCCGGTCCGACGCCTTGAAAGGGGCCGACGCGGTCATAACGTTCATAACGCAAAAAGAGATGGACCGGGAAGAGCTCGCCCTTCTTAAGGAAGGGTGCCTGCTGCAATCCATGCAGGCCGGGGTCGATGCCCTCCCTTTCGACGATATACCCGAAAGGGTGATCATCTGCGCCAATACCGGGGCCTGGGCTGACCCCATGGGCGAACATATTCTCGGCATGATCCTCTCCCTGGGCAAACACCTTCATAAGTGCCACGATCGGCTTTCGAAAGGAATTTTCGACCGCGGCATCATCAATACTTGGTTCCGGGGGAAGACCTGTGGATTCGTCGGTTTCGGGGGCATCGCCAAGGCAGTCGCCAGGCTTGTCCGCCCCCTCGGTATGAAAGTGATCGCGGTGAATACCAGCGGCAGTACCGATGAAGAGGTCGAATTTATCGGGACCTTGCAGGACCTTCCGAGGGTACTGGAGGGATCGGACGTGCTGGTGATCGCCGTCCCCCTGACCAGGAAGACCAGGGGGCTCATCGGGCAGAAGGAATTGGCCTTGATGAAGGACGACGCGATCCTGATAAACCCCGCCCGCGGCGCGATCATTGATCAAAAGGCTCTCTACGAACGGATGAAGGCCTTTCCGGAGTTCCGGGTCGGGATCGACGCCTGGTGGGAAGAGCCCCTCGTCAAGGGAGAATTCAGGCTGGATCATCCCTTCTTCGAACTGGACAACCTGCTCGGGTCGCCCCATAACACCAACCTCGTGGAGGGGATCTTCCCCGTAGCGGCTGGGATAGCAGCGAAGAACGTCAGGATCTTCCTGGAGGGGGGAGAACCGAAGAACGTTGTGGACAGGAAGGATTACCAGTTCTAGCGGGGAGGCACGTTAAGTCTCAATTCCGCGTCTGGCCGTCACCCCAAATGTTTTCCCTGTCGGCGACATCGTAGAGGTGATCGAGGATCTCGGCGAAGAGGGGGTCGGTTTCGCGGGGCGGGTCGGTCCTGAGAAAGGTCCTCTCCCTGGAGATCCCGTTCTCCTTCCAGGATTTTCCCTTGGAAATGCAGTTCTGGGTGAAACCCTGCAGGTGGTCCAGGGCCTTGGCGAAGCGGGCCTCGAGTGTTCGGGCCTCCTCGAATTCGTCCCATAGGCCCCGGAATTTCCCGGCCAGGTCGCAAGGGAGGGATGAGAACAGGGCCTCCGCCGCCTCTTCCTCCCTTGCCTTTTGCCCTGCCACGGCCGCCTCGTCGAAGGCGTAGGTGTCGCCGGCGTAGATCTCGACCAGGTCGTGGGTCAGGACCAGTTCCAGGGTCCTCAGGAGGTCCGCCTTGAACCCGATCTCGTCCCGGAGGAGCATGGCCCACAGGGCCAGGTGCCACAT